>Ga0228536_1000898_pt1 | contig 39986 bp, 31 predicted proteins | sample SJ1Smetagenome_FD_168611 | JGI IMG/M metagenome (GOLD analysis project Ga0228536, IMG submission 168611) | Enriched culture of PCE-dechlorinating microbial communities from Ithaca, New York, USA - SJ1.S | ecosystem: Engineered > Modeled > Simulated communities (microbial... > Unclassified...
TCCGGGAGACCACCATCGCCCGCATCCTCGCCATGGTGGAGACCGCCCAGGAACGCAAATCTCCCACGGAGCGCTTCTTCACCCGCTTCGCCCGATGGTACACTCCCGCCGTGGGCATCGCCGCCGAAGCCGTCGCCATCGTTCCGCCCCTCCTCGGCCTGGGAAGTTTCGCCTTCTGGGGCTACCGGGCTCTTGTCCTCCTGGTCATCTCCTGCCCCTGCGCTCTGCTCATCAGCATTCCCCTCGGCTATTTCGGCGGCATCGGCGCCGCCTCCCGAAGCGGAATCCTCGTCAAGGGCGGCCAGGTCCTGGACACCCTCGCGGCGGTGACCACCGTGGCCTTCGACAAAACAGGAACCCTCACAAAGGGCGTCTTCACACCGACCCACCTCGTCCCCTCCCCGGAAACGACCGACTCGGAACTGGCACAGGGCGCCGCCCTGGCCGAAGGGGAATCCAACCATCCCATCGCCCGCTCCATCCTCGAGGCCTATCCTCTCGGAGACAACGTTCCTCTCTTCGACCGTTTCGAGGAGATTCCCGGGCGGGGCGTGCGTGCTCTCCGCGGAACGGAGGTGTTCCTCGCGGGGAACACCACCCTTCTGGAAGAGGCGGGATACGTTCCCGCCCCAGTGTCCGAGGGCGGAACGGCAGTGCACGTGGCCCGAAACGGCCGCTACCTCGGCTATCTGATCCTCTCGGACGTGACGAGGGAGGACGCCCCGGAAGCGGTATCGCGCCTGAAGAACATGGGCATCCGTACACTGCTCCTCTCCGGAGACGGAGAGGAGACGACCCGGCGCGCCGCAGAGGGGCTCGGTCTCACGGAACACCGTTCCCGTCTGCTTCCTCAGGAGAAGGTGACCGCCCTGGCATCCGCGAAAGAGCGCGACGGCGACAAGGCGGTGGTAGCCTTTGTGGGTGATGGTCTCAACGACGCGCCCGCCCTCGCCGGAGCGGACGTGGGAATGGCCATGGGAGGACTGGGCGCCGCCGCGTCCGTGGAGGCGGCGGATGTGATTCTTCTGGAGGATCGCCCCTCCCGGGTCGCCGAGGCGGTGCACATCGCCCGCCGCACCCGGAGAATCGTCCGGGAAAACATTCTCCTCGCCCTCGGCGCCAAGGGATTGTTTCTGGCCCTGGGCGTTTCGGGCATGGCGGGGTTGTGGGAAGCGGTCTTCGCCGATGTCGGGGTGGCTCTTCTGGCCGTGCTCAACTCCCTTCGGGTGATGCGCCGGAGGGGATGAGAACTTTTTGGAAGGAATCCAGGATCTCCTCCGGACACAAGGACGACGGACAGAAACGGCAGGGGATACCCCCTGCCGTTTCTGTCCGTCGCGGAACTCTTTTCCGTTACGAAAAACACCCGACGCGCAAAACCAAACGCCCCGTCAGTTCTTCACATCTGCCGAGACCGTGCGAAGCTTCACCATCTGGTCGAAGCGCCACCGGGCAAGCTCACCGTGGAGCGTGAGCATCTTCTCGTGCAGCTCCCGAGCCTTGTCGAAATCCGGCTTCTCCTCCAGAAGAACGAGTCGCATCTGCATGTGCAGCTTCTGCACCTCCGTCATCTTGGCACGGACATCCTCGGGAAGCTGCGCCATCCGAGGCACCCTGCCCCGGGGGGCCTTCTGTCCCCAGGCGCCTTCCCCATCACCCGCACCCATCATCATGGGGCCGAATCCGCCGCTCATACCGAGCATGGGGCATCCGTCCATACCGCCCATCCGCCCGCTCCGCATACCCATGCCGCCCCAGGCGAAGGCCGCTCCACTCACCGCAAGCACCGCTACAATCGCTACGACAACGCTCATTTTTCTCATTGCGCAACACCTCCGTGAAAGTTCGCTGCTTTCTACGGAGTAAAGTCTACCGGATTCGAAAAAACTCTTCCTCGTCCGAACACCCACACCGAAACCCCGCCGAACGGCGGAGTTTTTCCGGCAATCAGCGCATGACGAGAGGCAGTACTCCGTTTTGGGGAGGCTCCAAACCCGACCGAAGGAACGCACATACCGTGCGCCTCTTCTTTTCAAATGGTCCCGACAACGGAAGAAAAGGCTCGCGCCGGAGCGTCTCCTGCAGAAGACGCCCCGGCGCGAAGAAAGAACCCGCCTTCCGTGTCCGGTGGTTCTAGCGCACGTTCTTCACGATCTTCACGGATTCGGTGTAGACGATGCCGCGCTTGCGCTGTTCGGTCATGACAAAGGAATAGAGCGCGTCATCCCCGGCGAGCTTCTCCGCGGGAAGAACACCCTTCTCCTTGATGAGACCCGCGGCAATGGCCCGGGCGAAAATGGCGCAACTGCACCCCGTGCAACGGCTCATGGAGGTGTTCCAGCTCTTCGTGTCGAACTCGTCGAGGAGATCCCAGGTATGGGTCACATGGTCCTTCCCTTTGAATCCTTCCACTTCCACCCGCATCACCGTGAGATCCCGGTCACCCTTCTCCGGATCCATCTTCCACATGGGGAACAGAAGATCCGCCGTCACGTCCAGAGGAACGACCTCCTTGCCTCCAAGCATCCGGGGCGTCTCGTCGAACATCCCCATGGAGCGGAGGAGTCGCATCTGTTCCACGTGGCCGGGCCATCGCATGGTCATCTCGCCCATGTCCCGGGCCTTGATGTTCTTCGCGAGGCTCCGCAACCCATCCGTGTAGAAGACTTCGAGGGTTCCCAACCCCGGAAAATCCTTGAGGAAGAGCCCTGACGTGGCCTCCACCGTGACGAGTTCATGATTTTCAACATAACGGGCAGGTCTGGTGAATTCTTCGATAACGTCTCTGGCGGACCAGGTGACCTGATAGTTGAACGGAGGCTGCGGATCCTTGGGAATGCCCCCCACATAGATGTAGGCCCGCTCCACTTCGTCCAAAAGCGCCGCACCGCGCCCCATGAGGAAATTGGACATGCCCGGCGCAACACCCATGTCGGGCACCACGGTAACGCCCTTGCGCTTCGCGTCCTCGGAAAGTTCCTCGAAATCCTCGGGCATGAAGGAAATGTCGCTCAGGCTGTATCCGAGATCGATGACGGCGCGCATCATGGCGTGTCCGAAGCGTCCGGGAACACCCGCAGTGACGACGTCGGCACCTTCGAGGATCGGCGCGAGCGCTCCGGCATCCGTGGCGGAAGCCGCCACGGTCTTCACAGCGGGAAATTTCTTCTTCAGCGCCTCCAGGGCCGCAGTGTTCAGATCCACCACGGTGACGTCGAAATCCTTCATCATATCTGCGGCGATCACGTTCCCCACGAGACCGCATCCGAGTTGCACGGCTTTTTTCACGACAAATCCCTCCTCGTGCGAAATGCATTTCTTGAGTACTATATAGCATACAATAAAACCACATGTCAATTGTCCATGCAAATCTGATCCTTTCGACGACGGCAGACGCCTCGCGAAAGGCAATTCGATTTTTCCGCCGTTCTCCCGCTGCACCGCGCTGAAGGCCCAGTGACAATTCCAGGAATAAATACGTAAGACACGCGAAAAAAGTTGCGAACGAGAGGGATAACGCGCTATCATGACGTTGGGGAAATGTCGTTTTCGGGTCCGCCCGAATGGAACAGGGATGTGGGTCGGGCGAAGGACATGGAGGAGGAACGGTTCATGACGACACTCTACAAACCGCCGCAGAAAAAACCGAACGTGGAAATTCAGCTCCTCTGGGTCGCTCTGGCCGTCTTTCTCGCACTGGCCATCGTGATGCTGACCATTCATTTCTTTCCTGCGGGAAAGGAGTGGGCACACTCCGAGTTCGTGCGAATGATCCTCGAAAAGTTCTCTTCGAGACAGTGGAGCGGCATCCGGTGATACGGAAAGGAAAAGGCGGGAGCGGGTCGCGCTGCGAATCCGGAAATGAAAACGAGGAGGCGGGCCGAAGCCCTCCTCCTCGCAGATAGTCGATGTGCTTTTATGCCACCGAACGAACTCTTACGAACAAACTACCGCGCCTACAGTTTGGTGACGTTGGAAGCCTGAGGCCCCTTGTCGCCCTGGGTTACATCAAAACTGACCTGCTGCCCCTCGGCAAGAGTCTTGAAACCCTGCCCCTGAATTGCGCTGTAGTGCACGAACACATCCTTGCCGTTCGCGTCGGTGAGAAAGCCGAAACCCTTTGCCTCGTTGAACCACTTGACGGTACCCTGCGTGCTCAATGTATTGCCTCCCAAAACAGTGAAGTACGTCCGGACCAAGCCGAACTGGTACACCTTACAGTTTTTTTTCGATTCTGTCAAGCTTCGGAAAACCTCGCGAACTCCCTGTGTCATGCCTCCGGCCCCGCCGGAACAGTCGTCTCCACATTCCTGGCGGTCTCTCCGAAGACCGCCTCCGCGTCGAGAACCAGCAGGAGGCGTCCGCCCTCGAGATGCCCCACGGCGGAGACAAAATGCCCTGCCTCGCCGAAATCGACACCCCCCAGGGGCGGCGGCGCAAGGCGGTCCTCCGGAACCTGCTCGACACCCACCACCGAGTCCACAAGAAATCCGAGGGAGACCCCGGACACGTTGGCCACGAGGATCCGCGATTCTTCTCCCCGTTCGTGGACATCTCCTCCGAAACGTTTCCGAAGGCTCACCACGGTGACGGATTCGCCACGAATGCTCATCACACCCTCGACGAAAGCGGGAACGCCCGGCAAAGGGGCCACCACGCTCCGACGGGTGATCTCCCGAATGGTCCCGATGGGAAGTCCGAACTCCTGTCCGTTCTCCAGAAAAACCACGAAGGTACGCATCCGTTCCTTTCCTCCGCCGCCCGCTCCGGCAGCGGCGTCCTTGACGTCCGCGAGGTCCAGTTCCCGGGAACTCACGAGAACCTGTTTGTCCAGCAGGGCGATGATCTGCCCCCGCACGTCGAGAATCCCCGAGACGACACTCCGCCCCTCGGCAGTGCGGGTCACTGCGGGCGGCTCCTGAAGCATATCTCTGGAGACCTCGAGCACTTCACGGATGCCGTCCACAAGAAATCCGGTCCGTGCCCTTCCGTAATCGAGGACGACGATCTTCGCTCCCTCGGAGGCGTCGCCGCCACTGGAAATGCCGAGGCGCATCCCCAGATCGACCACGGGCAGGATGCTTCCTCGCACATTGATGACACCCCTCACATGGGGAGGCGCCTCGGGAACAAGGGCGGGACGGGACGGACGGATGATCTCCCGGACATCCTCGAGGGGAAACCCGTACACATCGTTTCCGAGGGTGAAGGTCACCACGGAAAAAAGATTCTCGTCCCGCTCCGTTTCCTTCTCCGTGCGCTTTTCTCGGGAAGCGGTGTCGCGAAGCCGCCGGAGCGTCTCGGGATCGATGGAAAGCACCGCTTCGGGATCGAGGAGCATGAGCAGCCGTTCTCCCGTGCGAAGAACTCCCGCCACAAGCCCCTTGCGTCCGGGATCCTGCGGCGCCGCTCCGGCGTCGAACTCGGCATCGCCGAGAGAGCTTACCTGGGACGCTTCGTCCACAAGGAGCCCCACGACAATCCCCTGAAGATCGAGAATCACGATCTGTCCCTCGACCTCGGGATCGCGGGCCATGCCGAGGCGCGACGCCAGGTCCACCACGGGGAGCACTTCGTCCCGAAGGGCGATCATGCCCTTCACGTGGGCGGACGCGGAAGGGATGGGTGTAATAGCGCAGGCACGCACGATCTCCCGGACAGATCCAAGGGAAACGGCAAAGTGTTCCCCGCCGACTCCGAACTCGACGTATCCTCCCGATTTTTCCATGTTTCCCGAGCCTCCTTCATCAACGTCCTCGGAGGACCGCATCGCGCGGCCACAGCGCCCCGCAACGTGCGGCCTCCCCTTGGAAATCGTTTCGATGCCTACTTCTTCGCAGGGGCAAGCGCCAGACCGGCGCCTCCTCCGGAAGTGACCTTAAAACGCCCGAGAAGCTCCCGGAGACGCTCCGCCGAGGCAGCCATGTCCTGAGATTCCTTTGCCACGCCCTCGGATGCCGTGGAGGTATCCTCCGCGGCATTGCGGATTCCCTCCACGGCGGAAACAATCGTTGCGGTTCCCTTGGCGGCCATGTCGATGCCCGTGGCCATTTCCTGGGCGGAGGCGGCCTGCTCCTCCGCGGAGGCGGCGATGTTCTGCATGGCGTCGGTGACCAGGGCGATCTCCCGAAGCGCTCCGTCGAGCTGTTCCTGGGTCTGCAGCGCTTTCCGCACCGTCCCCTCCACGATCTCGTCGGCCTTCTTCATGGCCTCCACGGAACTCTTCGATGACGTGGACAGGGCCATGATAAGAGATTCCACTTCCTTCGCCGCCGTGTTCGATTCCTCCGCGAGCTTTCGTACCTCCTCGGCCACCACGGCGAACCCCCGCCCGGCCTCGCCGGCCCGGGCCGCCTCAATGGCCGCATTGAGAGCAAGGAGGTTCGTCTGGTCCGCGATGTTCTTGATGGTCGCCACGAATCCCGTGATGGAGGCCACCGATTCGCCCATGCGATTCATGCCCTCCACGATCTCCCGGGACTTGACGCCGATGCTTCGGATCTCCTCCACCACATCCTTCACCCGGGCCACGGAATTCTCGCTCGCATCGGCGGTCCTCGCCGCCGCCTCGGCACCATCCGTGGCAGCATGGGCGGACGTGGAGGCCGTGCTCGCCACCTCTTCGACCCCCGCATTGGTCTGCTCCAGCGCGGCAGAGCTGTTCTCCGAGAGGTGCATCATCTGGTCGATGGAACCCCGGATCTCCTCCATGGAGGCCACGGTCTCCTCCGAAAGCGCCGCGAGAGACTCCGCCCTCCTGGCGGTGGCCTCCGCCTCGGACTGGAGCTGAAGGATCACGTCGTTCTGGGCGCGAAGCATGGAATCCAAGGAAGTGCCGATCTGGGCCAGCTCGTCCGGGCCGGAAAGTTCCGTGAACAGTGTAAGATCCCCCTGGCGCCCCGCTTCCGCTGTGGCGAGGATTCGGCGCACCGACCCGAGAAGCTGCCGGATCATGACGAAGGAGAAGAAAAATCCTCCCAAAGCCGCCAGGGCTACCACCACCCAGATGATGCGGGTTGCCCGCTCCATGAGCGCCCGGTTCGTCTCGGCGGATGCCTCCGCCCCCTCGTCGAGAATCTCGCCGATGTCGTTGAGCGCCCCCCGGACACGTTTGAAAAGAGGACTTTCGATCTCCCTGACCGATCCCGGAATGACCGCGCCGGAGTGGATCTGCTCGATGAAACGCTCGGAGTCCCGTCCCCACTCGGGAAGATCCTTTTCCAGCTCTCCGAAGAGCTGAAAGACCGACTGCGTCCCCTTCTCCAGACGGTATTGCTCCCATTCGCTCCGGTTCGTCTCCAGGATGCTCTTCGCCTTGCCCGCACGGTCCCGCACCTGTTCCACGTTTTCACGGAAGTCCTTGAGGTGTTTCTCGAACTCCGTCGGCGTCTGCTCGAGAGTGAGGAGAGCCTGCCTGGCCACCAGAGCCTGGTAGAGATCTCGGTCCGCGTTGAGGATGAGGCTTTGGGCCACAAACGCCTCATCGTAGATATTCGCGATGAGATCCTGATAGATCACCTTCGTGGACCGAATCGAAAAGGCCGCCACGCCCACCAGCGCCGCGAGAAGCACCCCAACGGTGATCCACAGACGGACTTTGTAGGTAAGATGTCGCATCCCTCACCCCTCCTCTTCGTGTGCTCTTCTTCCTCTCGTCTTCGCACCCTTCGGCCCTCTCCCGTTCGCGACATTCCGGACATTCCGCAAGCCATAACCTGAAACGCCTCCGCACATACCCCCTCGTTCAGGTTTGCCGGGTCCGTTCCTCCCGGTGTCGGGGTCCTCTCTCACCCCAGGCACCCCGGTTCGGAACCTCCATTCCGGGCGGGAACACCGCCATTCCGTCCCTGCTCCGAAACACCGGACCTCCCGTCGGAAACGTTATCCGTAAATCCCGGTGACGAGTTCTCCTGTGTCGGGGTCCAGATAGAACGAGATGAAACGGAGTTCGTCCTTGATCTCCTTTTTGACGCCCCTGATCTCCACCAGCACGCCCGGGAAAACCCGGTTCTTCACTTTGATGAACCCTGCGGATTTCACGGTTTGTTCCATGCGATTCCGCAGAAGCGTCCGTTCGTCCTGCAGAAGGTTCATGTCTTTCACGGCAGTGTTGTAGTGCTGCATGAGAAGATCTATTTTGACCTGCATCTCCTGAGGAAGCCGAATCTGTCCGCCCTGGAGGAATTTGGCCGTGGAGTGCTTCACCACCTCGGAAATTTTCGCGGCGAGGTCCTGAAGTTTCTTGATACGCCCGTCGAGAACTCCCAACTGCTCCCGGACGCGAAAATCGACCCCCGAGACGAGGTGGGTCCGGGTACCCATGGTGGACCCGGCCGAAACGGCATCGATGCGGTCCCGGGCAACCACGATGCCTCCGAGAATTCCTTTCCTTCCCTGAACCTCCACAGTACCGCAGGAAAACACCTCGGCGTGGAGCAGATGGGAAACAACCGTCACATCCCCGTCGGCACCGGCATGTCCTCCCTCCACGAAGCGAGCGGTCAGGCGCCCCTTGGCATCCGCGTCGGCCTTCTCGCCGAGAATACCTCCGTGCACGTGAAGATCTCGACCGGCTCGAACGAATGCGGACTCCACGTTGCCGAAGATCTCCACATCCACTCCCGCCTCCACGCGGAACCCGTCCAGCACGTTGCCGCGGACGATGACGCTGCCCTCGAAAACGACATTGCCGCTTCCGTAGTCCACGTCCCCGGGAATGATCACCACGGGCTTGACCGACACTTCGCTCCCCGAGAAGAGAGGCTGTCCCTTCCGGGCGGCGACGAAGTGACGCCCATCCTCGGAAACGACCCCCTCTCCGGCTCGGAAGGCCATTTTCTTCGCCGGGGGAACGTCGATGACGTTCCCGAAAATGTCCCGCCCCGGGATTCCGTCGACGGCGGGATCCAGGATGGCGAGCACATCGCCGGGCTGCACGGCGAAGATTTCTCCCTTGTCCCGATAATCGATCGCACCCTCGTCGTTTCCTCCCCGAGGCTCCCGCTCTCTTTCCTGAGGAAAGAGGATCTGCAGCGTCGCCTCCTGGGGCTGCTCGGGAGAGATTCCCTGAGCCGCGGGAACGCGGCGCTGGATCTCTCCTTCGTCATTGCACCGCTGCACCGCCTCGGCAAGATTTTCCTCAAGAAGCGCTTCCACGCTCATTTCCCGAAAGCGCTCTCGCACGCTCTCGTACCGTAGAGGAGCACCACCCCCCGAGGCGGGGTAGAGATCCACGAAGGCCTTGAGTTTGTCCCGGGTGATCTGAATCTCGAAGAAGGCATCCACCGCCTCGACGCCGGTCAGGCCGTCCTCGCCGAGCGCGTAGGCATCGACCTCCGCGAGAAGCTTCTCGATGGAGTTCTCCAGAAAAGCCCTCGATCGTTCCTGTTCTCTGCCGTCGCCGTTCATGAGGATCGCCCCCCGGAAAAACGGACGTCATTCGCCCCTGGAAACACGAGGGAAAAAAGCACTCCCAGCATTTCCTGCTCCATTCCCCACAGAGGCGCCATCCGAAGAACCCGACATCTGCCGTCACCCCGACAGGGGAAGAGAGAAAACGCATCGGGCAATTCCTCGGCGGCACCCGTCTCGCAGACGTTCCGAAAGGATTTCCGAACCCCTTCGGTGCTGCAGGACGGCTCCAGAGCACTCCGGACACGAACAGCGTCCCAGATGTCCCGAAAGCGGAGTTCCTCCAGGGAAAGCCCCGTAGCGGCCTCAAAGGCGTTGTTGAGATACACCGCCGCACCGTTGCGATCCACCACGAGCTGGGGAACTTCCGACGCATTGAGTGTCGCCTGCAGGTACTCCATTTCCCGAGAAAACCGCTTTTTGTTCTCCTCGGTGCGCACTGCCCACGCCAGATACTCCGCGGCACGATCAAGGAGCGCCACTTCCTCCCGCAGGAGGGGGCCCTCGTAGAGGGGCGGCTTCTCCGCCAGAGCGTGGATTTCCAGGCTCCCCACCTGCCGCCCCCGAACGAGGAGAGGGCGTGAGACACCCCAGAGTGTGGCGAAGAAATTCTCCGTCCGGAACTGCTCCCTCCCGAGGACGATGCGAACCCCCGCCTCTTCGGAAAAATGGACCCCCCGGGGAAGAAGTCGCACGATCTTTTCCAGCTTTCGCGGAAAAGGAAGAATATCCTCGGCCAGCACGGAGAGCACCTCCGCAAGGCAATCTTCCACGCGAACCCGTTGTTCCAGGTCGTGGGTGCGCCGCCGGAGCATCTCCTCCGTGCGTTTCCGCTCCGTCACGTCCCGGATGACGAGTCCCATTTCACCCAAGGCGGCATGGTACGCATGGTACTCTCTCCAGGAGACGATCTCCCCGTCCCGGTACCGCGAGAGCGTGATGGTCTCGCTCACCCCCTTCCGCCAGACCCGATCGAGCAGTGAAAGAAGCTCTGGAGACGCGGCATCCTCCAGACATTCCTCGACACATTTTCCCCGGGCATTCTCGCTCATTCCTTCCAGAGTGAGTGCGGCTGGATTGAGGTCCTTCACGACAAAGCCGGCCGTGCCGGGCTCCAGCACCAGCACACCCGCGAACGTATGAATGAAGAGGTCGTGGAAGCGCTCCTCGCTGTCCCGGAGTCTTTTCTCCATGGCATGTTTGTAGAGGGCGATTTCGACGGACGAGCGAAGATCTCCGTCCTTCACAGGTTTGATGACATACCCGAAAGGAGCACTTTCCTTGGCACGCTCCACAGTCGCCTCGTCGGCATAGGCCGTGACAAAGATGACGGGAATGTCTTCCGCCTCCCGGAGTTTCGCCGCGAGATCCACACCGTCGGCGTCGCCGCCGAGATGAATGTCCATGAGAATCACGTCGGGACGTCCCTTCCGGATGCGTTCAAAAAGCTCCTTTCCGGACAGGACCACATCGTCCACATCATATCCGAGCTTCTCGAGCCGCCGCTTCATGTCCTCGGCGATGATCAGTTCATCTTCCACAATGAGCACTCTGGGCGGAGACATCATCGGGCCACCTCCCTTTCCGCAACCATCCGATCAGGCAGTTCTTCGCAATGACATTGCTTTTTCAAAATCAAGTATATCATTGGACCATATTGTGCCGCAAAAGCGTCGCGTGAGAGTTTGGGGAAACCCTCACGCAGGAGACGAAGAATCCTCGCGGAGAGCACTCGACCTTCCGTCGGACTATCTGGCAGCGGCACCACATCGCTTCGCACACAGGTCCCCGCGGAACGAAAGGGACGACCGTGCCGGCGGAGATCACCGCGAAGGGGTTTCCACATCCCCGGAAACGGAGATCTCCGGTGGGGTCGCCGTGGCACGCGTTTCTGCCGCCTCCCTTTCGAGAGCCGCCCGAAGATGGCGGCACGCCTTGCGAAAGAGAAACCCACGGCAGGTACAGGCCCGGTGCAGCGTGTCCACCGCGTAGATTTCGCTTCCCCGGGCGAGGTAGATGTGGGGCTCCACCGACTCCAGAACCACCGGTTCCCCGCCGTCCGCAGCAGGTTTTTCCCCGGGGGATTCCAGCGGTTCGAGCCATTCCGGAACTGCAAGGCCGGACTTTTCCGGAGAGACGGAGGAAGTCTTCCCCGCTCCTCCGCCACTCTCGTCGAGCGCCCTGTTGGACAGGCGATCCGCCCGGGCGTTCCGTTCCCGGGGAATCCATTCGTAGCGCACGAAGCGCCCCCGGACGAGACGCCGTGCCCGGTCGGCGAGCTCCCGCAGACGCTCCTCCCTGATCTTCCATACCCCCTGCATCTGACAGATCACCAGCCGACTGTCTCCGAGAACGAGCAGCTCCTTCAGCCCTCTCCGCGCCACCTCTTCGAGCAGGAGAAGAAGCGCCTCGTACTCCGCCTCGTTGTTGGTCCGCACGCCCAGGGGACATGCCGCCTCCCAGAGACAGTTCCCGTCCGGCCCCTCTATCCACGCACCGGCTCCGGCGGGACCGGGATTTCCCCGGGATGCGCCGTCGAAATATCCTTTGCAGACCACCATTCCGTTCGCTCCTTTCCTCGGCCTTCCCCCTAACTCCCCGGAGAAAGGAGAAGAACCCTTGTCCTCTTCGTACATTTTCTTCCTTTATACACCCGCTGCAATCATCCCATCATACCGAAGACGTCGCGCCTTCGCCTCTTTCGGTTTGACGTACCCCTTTGGAGCATACGATAATGTTCCCACGTGTCCTCGGCCAAGGTACCCCGAATACCCGTTTCGGCCGAGGTAAAGCACCCCGCCGACACGCGGGCGTGCCCGAATGCCACTCATCGCTGTTCTTTTCAAGGAGGAGGATGATCATGAACGACCACGACACACTGCCCCTCCGCATCGCGACGCTCACTGTCCACGGCGGGCGCTCGGGAGAAAAGGGAACCACCCCGCCCGAGGTGGCCCCCATCTATGCCAGCTCGGTCTTCCGCTTCGACTCCCTGGAAGAGCTGGACGACGTCTACGAGGGAAGAACCCCGGGACACATCTATTCACGCCTCGGAAACCCTTCCTGCGACGCACTGGAGGAACTCTACGCACGCCTGGAGGGAGGCGAGGCGGGGGCCGCGTTCTCCTCGGGAATGGCCGCCATCGTCACCGCCATCAGCGCCGGCGTCGCCCCGGGAGACCACGTTGTTGCAGGGCGGGTCCTCTACGGCGGCGTCTACTCCTTCCTCACCTCCCACCTGCCCCGCATGGGCGTGGCGGTGACCCTCGTGGACGCGACGGACCCCGGCGCAGTGGAAGAGGCGATCCGCCCCGAGACACGCCTGGTCTACGTGGAGACCATCTCCAATCCGCTCATGGAGGTGACGGACCTTCCCCGCCTCGCTGAAACCGCCGCCCGGAACGGAGCCCTGCTCGGCGTGGACAACACCTTCGCCTCGCCCATGCTCTGCCGTCCTCTGGAACAGGGCGCCGCATGGGTCGCGTCGAGCGCCACAAAATACCTGAATGGACACAGCGACGTCATCGGAGGCGTTCTCGCGGGAACCAAAGCCTTCATCGACAGGGCAAAGGGACTCCGAAGCATCTGGGGTGCCTCCCTGAGCCCCTTCGACGCCTGGCTCGCCGTCCGGGGGGCACGCACCCTCTCTCTGCGCATGAAAGCCCACTCCGCCAACGCGCTCGCCCTTGCCCGCCTTCTGGAGGCGTCACCCAGGGTTTCCCGGGTTCACTACCCCGGACTCCCCTCATCCCCCTGGCATCCCCTGGCGACCCGCCTCTTCGGCGACGCCGGGTTCGGGGGGATGCTCAGCTTCGAACTCCCCGGCGGCGGCAGGGAGGCGAAACAGTTCATCCGAAAGCTCTCCCTGGCCAAGCTCGTGCCGAGCCTCGCCTCGACGGCCACCATCGTCTCCCATCCCGGAAAGACTTCCCACCGCGGAGTTCCCGAGGAAGAACGCGACGCATGGGGTGTCGGGGACGGCCTGGTGCGCGCCTCCGTCGGGATCGAGGACGAGGTGGACATCCTCGCCGATTTCTCCCGGGCTCTGGAGAAACCGGACCAGGAATGAACGGAAAACGACGGGGAGGACCTGGAAAACCGGGCCTCCCCGTCGGGGCACGCCACATCCCGCAACACATTCTCTTCCGACGAGGATCCTCTCCGGAAGAGAGGGGATCCGTCCCTCTCCGAGCATCCTCGCCTTTAAAACTCCCGGTGCAACACCTTCACGCAACGCGACGGCCTTTTGCAAGGAACACCCGGATCCGGAACATACAGAGGGCTTTTGTCGGCGGCCTCCCGAATGGAACGCCTCGCGAATCACCGCACGTCGCAACCCACGCGGGACGTGGCTGGAGTCCAGCCGCTGCCTCGACATGGACCTGTGGATCGAACACAAAAAGGCACTCCTGAAAGTGCGGCTCATCGCCACAGGCAGCCGCCGGACGCATTGTAAACTTTTTTGCACACCTTGCCGCACGCATCTCTTCCACCCCCGCTCCGGACGGACGGACAGGAATGGAGGGTATGGCATCATGGTATAATCCGGAATGGTATCAAGTGACGAAACAGCTCGGCAACGCACATGCTTCAAAAAAGGAGGTGCCGTCATGGCCGGAAAGACATGGCGCACGGTTCTTCTGCTTCTCCTCGTTTTCGCCGGAGGCGGAACGGCGCTGCTCCTCACCACGGATGCGGCGACGGACCTGGTGGGACGTCTCGCGCAAGAAACCGTGACGAACGCCACGGGAGCCACGCTCGAACTGGAGCACATCTCGGGAAACCCGCTGCGCGGGTACACCGTCGGCGGCGTACGCCTCGTCAAGAACGGAGGACAGGTCTTCGCCGCAAAGGAAGTCGCTCTCCGGGTGGGACTCTTCTCCATCCTCTCCGGTAATCCCTTCGTCTCCTCCCTGACCGTCTCCGGCGCGGACATCGACACCGACGCGACAAACGCGCTTCTGAAGGATCTTGGAGGTGGGGAACCCGCGGGGACGCTTCCGCTGGGAACGGTTTCGTTCCGGGACAGCTCGGTGCGAACTCCCTTCGGCACGGTACTGGTTCGGGAGCTCTCCCTCCGCTTCAGGGAGGACACTCTGGAAGCCGAGCTGGACGTCGCCTACGGCGCGCTCCCCGTGACGGGCGCGGCGACGTTCCGTCTTCCCGCGGAGAGACTCGCCGTTTCCCGTCTCGACCTTCGAGTGGGCAAGGGCACCGTCGCCGTCGCGGGAGCGGTGGCGCCCCACCTCGCGCTGGAAGGAACGTTCAAGGACATGGACGGGGCGGAGCTGGCGGCCCTTTGGCCGGACCTTCCGGGGCCGCTGTCCGGCACGTTCTCCCTGCACCTCCGGGCGGAGGGGACGTGGCAGAAACCCGTTCTGCTCGGGCAACTCTCCCTCGACAAAGGGAACGTCGCGGGCATTCCTCTGGACGGCGTGGCCGCTTCCTTCGCCTCTCTGGAGAACACGCTGCACGCCAACGACCTGAAGGGAAACGCCTTCGGCATCCCCCTGTCGGGAGAGGCCTCCTTCGTCTTTCAGGAGCTGCCTCCGGAAATGACGGTCACCCTCAAAGGCTCCGGCATCGCGCTGGCCTCACTGGCGCGCCTTTTCCCCGAACTGGAGGCGGCGCAGGGAACCCTCGACGAGGTCACGCTCGCGCTCTCCGGAAAAGGCGGCGCCCCCGACGGACGGGTCACCCTCCGGGCGAAGCGGCTCGTTCTCTCGGGGCAGGAGTTCGCCGACACCGTGGGGGAGATCAAGGTCCGGGGAGGAAAGACGCTCCACGTGACCTTCCGCTCCAACGGGCTGGGCTCTCCGCTCTCCCTCGGAGGAACGATTGTGCTTGAGAAGACCCCCGTGCTGAAATTGGACTTCAAGGGAAACGCGCTGAACCTGGCCCGGGTCGCCGCCCTCGCACCCGGAACGGGCGACCTCGCCATGGCGGGCAACGTCGTCGCGGCACTGCAGATCGGCGGCACTTCCGCGGCGCCAACCCTGTCGGGGACCCTCTCGTCGGAAAAGATCCAGATCCGGGGAGAACCCGTCACCAAACCCTCCGCGACGTTTTCCTTCGCCAAGGACACGCTCTCCCTGAAGAGCGCGACCTTCGTCTGGCGGGGCGGAACCTTCTCCGCCGCCGGAACGGTGCGCAACCTTCCCAAGGCTCCCGCGGCGGAGCTCTCCGGACGGGTGGACGGCGTGGATCTCCGCGGCCTTGCGGGCATGTTTCCCGCCCTCGGTGAATATGCCCTCTCCGGAACGGCGAGCGCGGCATGGAGCGTCAAGGGAAACCTCGAGGCCCTCACGGGCACGCTGGAGGCACACACGCCGACCCTCCAGGCGATGGGCAACCTCTCGGTGAGACAGCTCAAAATCGGAGGCGCCTTCGCTCTCACGGGCGGAACGCCCTCCCTCCAGGGGCCGTTGAAGATCCAGGCCGCGTCCCTGGCGTGGAAGAAACTGGCCCTGACCGAACTCTCCCTGGGCGCCCGCACCGAAGGAACGGCGATCCTGCTCGACAACACCACCGCCGGCCTCGCCGGAGGCACCCTCACACTTACGGGCAAGGTCGGTCTTCCCGACGGCAAGAATGCGGGCTCGCTGGACCTGAAGGGCAGCGCCAAGGATGTGGGCCTCGGCTCCCTCGCGTCCGCCCTTGACCTTCCGGTGCCGCTCGCGGGCAAGGCGGAAGGGACCTTCGCCGTCTCGGGACCTCCGGAAAATCTCGCCGGGTCGGCGGAACTCGCCTCGCCGGCGCTGTCGGTGGCGGCATTCTCCCTGGCGAACGCCGCTGTCTCCGCCACCTTCACCGCAAAGAGCGGCGCGCCCTCCCCCTGGGACGTGGCGATCTCCTCCGCCCGGGCGACGGTGAACGGCACCCCCTTCACCGCCGAGGGAACCCTCCGCGCCGAGGGCAACGACACGGCCTTCGACCTGCGCGCCGAAGGAAAAGATCTCGATCTCGCCCATCTCCTGAAGGACGTGCAAGCCCTCCATGGCAAGGGCGTGAACGGCCGCACCACCCTCGCCCTGACCCTCGCCCGAAAGGGAGGAATCCTGAGCGGCTCCGGCAGCGCCACCTCCCCGCAGGCGGGCGCCTTCGGCCTCTCCGCCACGGAGATCTCCCTCCCCTTCACCGTGGACAAGAATATCCTTGTCGTCTCCTCCGGAAAGGGGCGCTTCCACGAGGGCACGGCGACCCTCTCCCTTCGGGCGAACCTCGCCTCGGGGGGCTGGGAGACATCCCTGGGCATCTCCGGCGCGAATATGGACCAGGTCATCCGCAGCGCCGCGGGCTCCAGGGGAAGCGTGGGAGGACGGGCGGACCTGACCTTCAAGGGAACGGGAAACGCCGGTTCGGGCAGCTTTTCCGGAACGGGGAACCTCGACGCCGCGGAGGGAGCCGTCACGGGCTATTCCTGGGTCAATCTCCTCGCCGCCGTGCACGGCGCGCAAGGTGTCCGCTACAAAACCCTCACCGTCCCCTTCAAGGTCCAGCAGGAAACGCTCACGCTCCTGCCGGGAACGAAGGCCGAGCCGTATCCGAACGATCCGCTCTACCGCGCTCTCAGCGCCACGGGAACAGTGACGGCGGAAAAGCTCAACCTGGACGTGAAGGGGAACGTGAACATCCAGGTCATCAACGCCCTCCTCGGAGGCATTCAGGGGGGACTCCTCGGCGGAGGGCAGAACATCCGGGACATCCTCCAGGGTGCGCTCACGGGATTTTCCCAGAGCGGCGGAAGTCAGGACTTCCGCGACGTGAGCTGCACCGTGCAGGGACCTCCCGCGTCGCCCGGCGTCTCGAACCTCAAAGTGGCTCCCGGCAATGAACAGCCTCGGGCAACACCCGTTCCGGAAACAGCGTCGCCGCAGCCCACCCCGATGCCGCAGGCGCCCAAACCGTCGCCCTCGCTGGAGGACACCATCAAGGAAACCATCCTCAAGAACATTCTGGGGAACTGACCGAAAAACACCTGTGACAGACCTGCGACACGCCGTCGCGGAACCTTGCGAAAGTGACGCGAAAGTTCTATAGTGAAGGCGGTTTCAATTCCACGGAGGAGGTGGGACGCCAGATTCCTGTTCGAGGTCCGCACGCCAAGAGAACACCGGCGGCACTTCATCCGTATGCCCACATGATCGCAACGCTTCGGGCTCTTTGCTTATCCCCGGTTGCGACGACTTTCTTCCGGGAGGTGGCACCATGAGAAAAAGAGAAGGACTCTTCGTTTTCCCCGTGCTGTGCGCACTCGTTCTGCTCCTCGCCGCACCGGTGTCCGGCCAGGAACGCCTCGACCCCGCCCAGGCCCTGGGAAGCTGGACGGACGAATCCTACTACGTGGCGACCCGCCTGGGGGACATCAAGGGCGTGATCAAGGATCTCCTCGCCGCGGAAGCCTTCCGGGAGGCACTGGAGGAGGAGCCGGACGCGGCGGCGGCTCTGGAGTGGCTCGCAAGCCTTCCCGTGGAATCGGGAGCTTTCGCGGGAGGACTCCGGAAGGGCGTCCTGCAGGTTCAGGGGGCACTCTCCCTCACTGCCGAAGGAGAGGAACTTCTCAAGCGCATCGCCGGGGGAACGCTCACCTCGGAAGACCTGGAGTTCGCCGAAAACTTCGGTCTCCGCGTCGCCGGCCCCGCGCCGACACCTCTGGGAGTCCCCTGCTACAGAATCTCTCCCACCGACGAGGAACATCCTCTCCTGGGGCTTTTCCTGGCGGCAAAGGAAAATCTGCTCCTTCTGGGCATGACGCCCCGGGACATCGACGGCTCCATCGCCGCTCTGGCCGATCCGGCAAGGCGCTTCGCCCCGACCCGCAAATTCGCAGACCGGAACTACCTCATCCTCCACGACAACGGCCTGCTCCAGATGGGACTCCTCGCCGCACCGACGCCCATTTTCCTCAACTCCCACGTGGAGATGGAGCTTGCCTTCGACAAGAGCGACGAAGCGCTGAATTTCGGCTTCTACACCAACCTTCCGAAAGCGATGCTCTCGGAGGAACGTCTCCGGGGATTCGCACCTCTCGACAAACCCGTGCCGCTCCTCGGAGGCGGGAAAACACTGCTCGCTCTCTCCACGCCGGTGAACTATGACGCCTTTGCGGAGATCATCCGCACCTACGGGGACGACGAGGCAAAGTTCGGCCTGGAGCAGGCCCTTGGAATGCTCGGCCAGTTCGGCATCACCGAGGCGGATCTGCGGGATCTGGCCCGGACCTTCTCCGTCGTGATCGGCGGCGGCGCCTCCTTCATGTCCGCTCCGCTTCCCGGAGCCTACGCACTCGTCGAAGGGACGGGGGACGCGGCAAAGAAGATCGCCACAACCGTGGCGGAACTCCTCCGGGGACAGCAGCTTCCGCTGGAGGAACTCAAGGTGGAGGGATGGGACACGGTCTATTCCATGTCCATTCCCGCCACCGTCACCATCGCCGTGAAGGGATCAACCCTTCTCGCGGGTTTCCTGGACGCCCAGAAGCTCGCCACTCCCCAGGAGAGCGATCCCGCCCTGGCGGAACTCCTGGCGAAGAAGAACCTCCAGGGCTTCCTCTTCCTCGACGCGAAGGTGCTCGCCCGGGAAATGCTTCAGTTCCTCCAGGCGGGGGACATCTGGGACCAGCTCATCGGCCCCGACGAGGCGGGGGAGATGGGCGAGGGCATGATCGCCGCCATGGCGGTGCTCCAGTCCCTGAATGCCCTCCGTGCGGAAGCCTCGGACATGGAGAGCCTCCGGCTTTCCCTGACAACCCGACCCGTCGCATCGGAGGACCAGGCCCTCCTGGAGACCGTCGTCGCCAAATGGCGGGAGACGCACCCGCTTCCGGAAGAGGATGAGGAGAAAGTCTCCGAAGAGGAACAGGCGGAGGCGACACCAGCGCCGTAGCGGCCCAACGCAAAGGCGCCCAGGAAAGCCGAAGAGCGGATGAAACGGAAACACATGCGCGGAAGGGAGGGATCTTTCGTGAAACGACGAGGACTTTTCGCGGCGGGATTTCTCTGTTGCGCCCTCGCGGTACTGCTCTTCCTCTCCGGGACGGGCGCGGCCATGGCCCCCTCGCCGCTCTCGCTCCGGGATGTGATCCTCTACGGAGGGAGCTGGGACGGCCTCCCCAGGGTCTTCTTCGGCAGCGAACTGGCGGCGGTGCGCAAGGCGCTGGGAGAGCCGGACATTTCGAGCACCTACCTGGGCCTTGTGGCGGACAGCTACGGAGATCTGCGCGTAGTTTACGCGAGCGGCAAGGTGGCGCTTCTCTGCTTCGCCACCGCCTCTCCGGCGATTCTTTCCCCCACGCTGTTGTCGGAGGCCCCGGCGTGGCAACAGCACCCAAACACGAGTACCCACAAGGTGCTCCGAGGAACGGCGAAGAACTGGCGGGGCGGAAGCGCATCCCTGCTGTACTGGTACGCCGACGGGATGGAGATCTTCGGCAGCCGGTCCGTGGTGGAAAGCCAGGATCTCCTGCGCAAGTGACCCTACTCCGAGGGGTTTCTTTTTGCCTTTGGCGGGAGTGCAAAATTCGACAGTTTTCGCCTCCGGGAACATTGACATTACGCATCACGCATATGTTCCAAAGAGCTCCAGAAACGTGGCAGGAGACGGGAGGACGTTGCCTGCGTCTGAGGAAGAAGGGTGTGGCGTGCCTAGGAGGCCCACAACGTGCGGCGGAAGACCGTCCGCTCTCTCTCGACGGGGACTGCTCGATCACGGAGAGGGCCTGCGGAAAAAAGCTGCACACGCACCGCCGACGCCCGCATGACATCTTTTTCCACAAGCGGGACGAAGGCGACAAAACAATGCGGTGAAATGCCATGAAAAGGAGGCTCCTCCGTATGACTCACTACGTACTCTCCGTACCGGACATGGCCTGCGGCCACTGCGCCCGGCGCATCACCGAAGCTCTGCAAGGCATCGGCGAGAAGGACTTCCAGGTTCTGCTTGAGAAAAAGCAGGTCCTGGTAAACACCGAAAACCTGGAGGGCGTGCTCGCCGCACTGGACGATGCGGGCTATACCGCCTCGGTAGTCGCCTGACGAAACACCCTCAGAGAGACGGCGCCGGATACAGCTTCTCCCTTTGCCACAGTACCCACACCCCTTCCTCCGGAGGAAGGGGTGTTTTCTTTCCCGCAAGGGCCTCCAGCGCCTCCGCCAGAGCGGCCCGCATGCGTTTCTCCTCTGTGGAGGAGATGCGCGGTTTCTCTCCCGCGTCGAGGCGGGCCAGCATGTCCAGAAGAGGAAGAATGCGAATCTCCCGCCCCTCCTTGCGCCGTGCCGCCTTAACCCAGGTGGGAACAGTGAAGACCCGGCGGATTCGCACCACCCCGTCATCGTCCCGGGCGGCATCGATGCCGAGCACTGCTCCGGTGTCCCGCGGCACGGTCCGCTGGAACGAGATGAAGTTTCCCAGGGAATAGGCGACCACGGTCATCCGGTCCGCCGAGAGAGGTGTTTCCCTTTCCCCGGAGACGGGCGACACATCTCGGGAGACGAAGACGCGCTGAAGCACGTGAGGATGGCTTCCCACAACAATGTCCGCACCGTTCCGAAGGGCCAGGGAGGCAAAGCGCCGCTGAGCCGCCGAAGGGTGCCGGGCATACTCGTTGCCGAAATGGAACGCCACCACCAGGAGGTCCGTCTCCTTGCGGAGCGCCGCCACGTCGGCGCTCACGAGCGTCTCGTCCAGAAGGTTCACGAGCCAGGGGCGGTCCGAGGGAACGGGAATGCCGTTGGTCCCGTAGGTGTAGGCGAGGAAGCCCACGGCAATTCCTCCCCGTTCGACAATGCAGGGGATGTCCCGGGAGGCCTCGGCGGCGAAGGTCCCCGTGGAGCAAAGATCCGCCGAGGCAAGGGCGTGAAGGGTACGGACAAGTCCCGAAGCTCCCGAATCGAGGCAATGGTTGTTCGCGGTGAAGAGCAGATCGAACCCCGCGTCCCGGAGAGCCTCCGCCAGGGAATCCGGGGAATTGAAGGAGGGATAGCCCCGGTATCCCTTCCGGGGGCCTCCCAGGGTGGTCTCCAGGTTGCCCGCCGCCAGGTCGGCGCTCCGGAGAAGTGAACGGACCTCCGCGAAGAAGGGGGCAAAATCGTAGACCGTCTCGCCCTTTCCTCCCTCTTCTTTGCGGGACGGCGTCACTCGTTTCGCCGCTTCGAGCTGCGGCGCGTGCACCATGATATCCCCGACGAAGAGCAGGCGGATCGTATCGCGCTCCCCGGCGTCCTCCGAGAGGATATCCGCGCCGGAGGAGGCATTCGCTTCAAAGGGAGTTTCTCCGGAGACGTCCGCGAGCCCGGGGGACAAACCACCTCCAGGACCCGCGAGGAGAAGAAGGAACACCCCGAAGAGCAGACGACACGTCACGCCCCGCAGGGCAGCGAAACCCGGACAGAAAGGAACGTTCTTCTCCGCGCTCCGCCGCACCGGAAATCCCATGGCCTTCAACCCCGCAGCTCCCGGAGTGCTAGCACTGGGGGAAGCACACAGCCAATCCTCCTTCGGCGGTCTCCTTGTACCGGGAGGACATGTCCCGTCCCGTCTCGGCGAGAGCCCGGATCACCTGGTCCAACTGCACCTTCTGGGCCGAAGGATCGCCGCAGGAGGCGAGGAGATAGGCATTGTAGGCCTTGACGGCCCCCATGGCGTTCCGTTCGATGCAGGGGATCTGCACGTATCCTCCCACGGGATCGCAGGTCATGCCCAGATGGTGCTCCAGGGCGATTTCCGCAGCGTTCTCCAGCACCGACACGGGATAGCCGTTTACGTGGGCGAGAAACGCCGCTGCCATGGCGGAAGCGGTTCCCACCTCGCCCTGGCACCCCACTTCCGCACCGGAGATACTTGCCCCGGTCTTCACGAGAAATCCCACCAGCGCCGCGGCGAGAAGCCCCCCTCGGAGAAGTTCCCTGGGAATCCGGCCCTGCCGGGCCATGAGGGTCACCACGGCGGGAAGCACCCCCGACGACCCCAGAGTGGGCGCCGTAACCACCACGTGCCCGGCGGCGTTCTCCTCTGCGGCGGCAAGGGCGTAGGCGTTGAGCAGCACCACCGCGTGATTGGGGTCGCTCTGCAGGGAGTAGCTCCGGCGGAAGAGGATAGGCGCCTTCCGTCGCAACCCGATGGGGCCGGGAAGGACGCCCTCGGTACGGAGTCCCAGGTCCACCGCGGCCTCCATGACGTCCAGAATCCGGTCCAGACGACGGGAAACCTCCGCAGCGTCCATGTCGGTGAGCGCTTTTTCGTTGTCGAGGAGCAGGTCGGACAGGGAGTGGTTCGTGCGCCGCAGCAGGGAGCAGAATTCCTCCATGGTGCGGTAGAGGTGCGGAGGAGCGGGACGAGGAGGATCCTCTTCTCCCTCCACGACCAGAAAGCCTCCCCCCACGGAATAGTACACGTGCCGAAGGATCGTCTCGGCCTCTTCTGAAGGACCTCTCCCTCCCCGGAGGGCGATGATCAGGGTGTTGTTCCAGGGAAAATTGTGGATCGTCCCCTCGTAGCGGATGTCGTTGAGGGAAAAGAGGAACTCCCGGTTTCCCGCGGCGATCCTGTGGGCTTTGTTGGGCTCCTCGGCGAGATCCTCCAGAACGCGGGCATCGCACTGCTCCGGGTCGAAGCCGAGAAGTCCCGCCAGCACGGCCCTGTCCGTGCCGTGTCCCTTCCCCGTGGCGCTGAGGGAACCGTAGAGTCGCACTTCGATGCGCTCGCCCCGGAGCAGTTCCTCCGCGGAGAGCGCCGCAAGGGCGCGCCGGAAATGTCCTCCCGCCCGCATGGGGCCGATGGTGTGGGAGCTGGACGGTCCAGGGCCGATCTTGTAGAGGTCGAACAGCGAAAGCGTGATGGGGCTTGCCTGCGGTGCGGTCATCGTCTTCCGTCCCTTCGCGGCATCTCCGGTGGCAGCGTTTCTCCGCGGAGAGAGGCACACGGTCGCCTCTCTTCCGCAAGGCTTGTAATGCGGGGGGCCTTCCCCTCATTACCGGATTTCTCGAGCTACTTCGACAAAGAAGATTCTGACGGGACGCTGCCTCCCCCCTCTTCCGGATTTCTCCAGTTACAGAGGTTCTCCTGTGAGCACCGACAGAATACCCCGGCAGAAGTCGGGAAGATCGTCGGGACGGCGGCTGGACACCATGTTCCGGTCGATGACAAGAGGTTCGTCCACCCAGACCGCTCCGGCGTTGACCAGATCGTCCCTGATGCCCGGCGTGGACGTGCAGGTGAAACCCTTCATGATCCCCGCGGAGATGGGAATCCACCCGGCGTGACAGATGTGGGCCACGAGTTTTCCGGACTCGTGGAAACGTCGGGTGAGATCTTTCACTTTTTCGAGACGGCGCAGCTTGTCCGGCGCGAATCCTCCGGGGATCACGAGAGCGTCGAAATCGTTCTCGGCCATGTCGTCGATGGCCGTGTCGGCCTTGCAGGGATAGCCGTGCTTGCCGTCGTAGACCTTGCCCGCCGCAGGGCCGGCCACCACCACCCGGGCACCCTCTTCTTCGAGGCGCAGCTTGGGATACCAGAGTTCCAGATCCTCGTAGACATCATCCACGAACATGAGAATCCGCATACCTTCCAGGCGCTTTTTCATGTCGTCGAACCTCCTTCTGCTCTCTTTCCTCGTTTTTGTTTCCGGATGTGCCCGAAGAACTTCCGCACCATTGTATCCTCTCCGCCCTCGGTAGAACCGCGGAGACAGGGCCTGTCGCAGCGCCTTCGCACGGAGACTTTCCTGAAAAACACCCCGATCCCGTCGGCGTTTCCCCCTAGAGTTCCACGCGGCTGCCCGACGCCGCCCACTCCACGGATTCCATCGCTTCCGCAAGTCGTGCCGCCGCGGTAAAACCCGTACAATGGCAGGGACGCCAGTGTTTCACGTCGAAACGGCTCCGCAGGGTCTCCACGGTGCGTTCCAGAAAGACCGCGTTCTGCCCCTTCAGATGCATGCCTCCCGAGACGGAATAAAAGGCGCGGGTGCCGAAAAAAGCCGCTGCCGCCTCAAGGATGTTCACCACTCCCGCGTGGGCGCACCCGAGAATGACGCTGATTCCGAAGATACCCTCCACCACCAGGGACAGCTCGTCCTCGAAGGGATCGGGGACGTACTCCTCACCCTCGCGCAACAGCAGGTGCGGCGTGGAGGGAACAAAATCGGGATCCCGCTTCTCCCCGGGAACGGGGAACGCCCACACATCGCAGAGGATCTGCGTAGGCTCCGTTATGGGGTGCACCACCAGCGCCCCCGGAGCCAGATGCAGTCCCATATAGCGCGGTCTCCCATCCCGGCGGGCATAATGAGCGTCGGTGACGCGCGGAGAAACCCAAAGAGGACAGGAAAGACCGGCCGCGAGGAGCTGCGGCACGCCTCCGGCGTGATCCGCGTGGCCGTGGCTCAACACGAGAGCATCCGTTCCGGAGGGCGAAAAGCCAAGGGCTCTCAGGTTCCCCAGGATCGTCGTACCGCTCCCCGCATCGAAAAGAACAGTTCCCCGCGGCGTCTCCAGATGGAGGGCGAGTCCGCATTCTCCGAGCAGATCCGCCTTGCCGCAGAGATCATCCGTCACCGTAGTGAGCAGCATGGACATCCTCCCTTGTGCCCGAGTATAATGAACCGGCCAGAGTTGCAACTCCATTGCAGGTTCTGCGTCCATCCTTTTTTCTCCCGTGTGCGGAAAGCAGTGGGGGGAAGGGGATGGACCGTTTCGGAAAGAAATTTTGCATCTTCCATACTACCACAAGGATACGTCTTCACAGCAGGAGGAGATCAGCCATGAAGGTTCGCGTTCTTCCCGTCGAGCACTGTCTCGGTATGCCTCTTTCCCATGACCTGACCCAAATCGTTCCTGCATCGGGTTATAAGGGAGCCCGATTCAAGAAAGGACAGATCGTGCGAGAGGAGGACCTCCCCGAACTTCGCGCCATGGGGCGGGAACACCTCTCCATCCTCGATCTCGAACCGGACGAGGTGCACGAGGACGATGCGGCGATCCGCCTCGCCGGGCGTCTTCGGGGAACGGAACTGCGCCTCGATGGCCCCGACGAGGGACGCTGTGCACTCCACGCCACCGCGGAGGGGCTTCTCGCCTTCGACCCCACCTTTGTGGACGCCATCAACGATGATCCGGACTGGATTCTCGCCACATTGCCCCCGCTGACTCCCGTTCGTTCCGGAGAGCGCGTCGCAGCTCTTCGGGTCCTGCCCCTCGCCGTGCGGGAAATCCAGGTGCAACGGGCCGAAGCACTGGCAAAACCCCTGGCTCTGCACCCCTTTCTTCCCCTCTCGGTGGGACTCGTCACTACCGGCGAGGAGTTCCGCTCCGGCAAAAACAAGGACGCCTTTCTTCCCCGTCTGGAGCGCAAAGTCGCAGCCTACGGCGGAAGAATCCTTGGACAGCGCATCGCCGGAGATCGCATGGAGGAAATCGCCGACGCCATCCGGGCATTCCTTGAGGCGGGGGCAAACCTCGTGCTCTGTACCGGCGGCATGAGCGTCGATGCCGACGACGTCACTCCCGGAGCCATTCGCAGCGTCGCGGAAACCGTGGTTTTCCGCGGCGTTCCGGTTCTTCCGGGTTCCATGCTCATGCTTGCCTTCGCGGGCAAAACGGCGCTGGTGGGCGCTCCCGCCTGCGTGGTCCACGACGAGCGCACCGCCCTCGATCCTCTCCTGGACCGCCTCTTCGCCGGCCTCGTTCCGACGGAGAAGGAGGTGCGCGCCTGGGGCGTGGGCGGACTCTGCCGCTCCTGCTCTCCCTGCACCTATCCCCGGTGTGGATTCACCCGCCGCTGAGAGAGAATTTTCCGTAGGGGGGACCGGTCGCATTGCGCCGGCTCCCTTTTTGCGTTACCCTCCAGTAGGATGCAAGGTCCGGCGAAACTGTACGGCAAGGGAGGGGAAAGACGTGACGCCTCGGGAAATGCTGCTTCAGGCAGGACTTCGGGCAACTCCTATACGGGAGGGAGTGCTCGTGCTGCTCCTCCGGGAGGGGCGCCCGCTCTCCCACGCGGATCTCACAGCCAGATCCGAGGAGATTCCGAAATGCGACAAGGTGACGCTTTATCGAACATTGGAATCCCTGACGGAACACGGGCTGGTTCACAAGGCACAGGGCATCGATGCCCAGTGGCGTTACTGCGCCTCCGACCCGGAGTTGCCGGGATGCCCCGGCAACCATCCTCATTTCCTCTGCCTTTCCTGCGGAGCCATGGTCTGTCTCCTGGGACAGCCTCTTCCCCGCATCGAGGTTCCCAAGGGCATCACCGTCCTGGGCAAACAGCTCATCGTTTACGGAATCTGTGATACCTGCACCCGGACGAAAGGCAAAGAAAACGCATGAACGAACATTCCGCGCCTCCACCTGCGGCGCGCTTTCTCGACTTCGGCAGCCTCCGGCTCCGCCTCCTGCTTCTGGGCCTTGCCGCGGGACTCGCGGCGGGGCTCGTTTCCACCCTCTATCGCATCATCCTCCAGAAGGCAGAGTATTTCGGTGCCTCGGTCCTCTCCGGACTCCATGACGGAACTCTTTTCTCCGGAATTCTCGTAGCCGCCTTCTGGATGCTCGGTGCCCTCGTGCTGGGGAGAATGGTCAAGGCGGAGCCGCTCCTCTCGGGAAGCGGCATTCCTCAGGTAGAGGGAGAACTGCTGGGACAGATCTCCATGAACTGGGGACGGGTTCTCCTGGGCAAGTTCGTCGGAGGCGCCCTCGCGGTGGGCATGGGGCTCTCCCTGGGACGGGAAGGGCCGTCGGTGCAGCTCGGAGCCGCCGCGGCAAAGGGTTTCTCCCGTTTCCTCGGCAGAAACCGTGTGGAAGAGCGTTTCCTCGTCACCGCCGGCGCCAGTGCCGGCCTTGCCGCCGCCTTCAACGCCCCTCTCTCGGGTGTGATGTTCGCCCTTGAGGAGGTCCACAAGAACTTTTCGCCCTTCGTTCTGGGCTCCGCCATGGTGGCATCTCTCTCGGCGGATTTTCTGGCCAAGCGCTTCTTCGGCCTCTCGCCGGTGCTTCACTTCGCCCGGCTGGAGCATCTTCCCCTCCGTTTCTACGGACATTTCCTCGCCCTTGGAGTGCTTCTCGGCCTGTGCGGCGCCCTTTTCTGCCGCCTTGTCCTGGAGGGACAGGTTTTCTACGCGGAACGGCTCCGGATTCCTCCGGAACTCCGCATCCTGATTCCCGCGGCGGGAGCACTGCTCGTCGGTCCCCTTCTGCCGTTCATCCTCGGCGGAGGGCACGCGCTGCTCGAACATCTTGCCGCGGGCGGTACACCGCTTTCCGCCGCGGCGATCCTGCTCGCAGGAAAGTTCGCCTTCACCCTGCTCTGCTTCTGCTCCGGCGCGCCGGGGGGTATCTTCTTCCCCATGCTCGCCATAGGCGGAGCGGTGGGAAGCGTCTACGCTTTGGCCTTCGCCCCCTTCTTTCCTCAAGGCAGCGACGTTATCGTAAATTTCCTTGTGGTGGGCATGGCGGGATTCTTCGCCGCCGTGGTCCGGGCACCGCTCACGGGCATCCTCCTCATTCTGGAGATGACGGGCTCCCTCTCCCATCTGCTGAGTGTCTCCGCCGTGGTCTTCGTCGCCTCCGTCACGGCGGAACTCCTCGGCGCCCGTCCTGTCTACGAGTCGCTGCTCACCCGCCTTCTCCGGCGGATGCACCGTCGGAACTATCTGGCCGAGACGGAGGGAAAAATTCTGCTGGAGGTGAGTGTCTGCTCCGGCTCTGCTCTGGACGGGGAGCGCATTCGGGACATCCGCCTCCCCCGGCGCTGCCTCCTGGTGAGCGTCATCCGCGGCGCCGCCGAAATTCTTCCCTCGGGAGAGACCACAATCCTCGCCGGAGACCGCCTCGTCGCCCTTGTGGACGAACACCGGGCGAGGAGTGTCCGGGAATCGCTCCTCGCGCTCGCGGGACGCTGCACCTCCCTCGGGCGGTGACAAGAACGACGCCTCGCTTCGGCAAGCCGTCGCTCCGGGAAAATGGCGCGTTGTCTCCCTTTGCGAGGGGGAGTATGATATTCCTACGTATGAAAAAGTACCGACCTGACCCTTTCCGTACCACCGGAAGCCGGTCATGTCCGGTCCGTCGCCGCGCTTTTCGGCGACGCAGTTCGAAAGGAGGTACGACCATGAGCGCCAGAGGCTTTCGATTGTGCATTGTCGCGGCGTTTCTTCTCATCCTCGCCCTGCCCACGTTCGCGGGGACCACGGTGCCCCAGTTCCGTGGCGACCCGGGCAACACGGGGAATTTTCAGGTGACGTCCCTGCCGTCGGGACAGCTCGCCTGGATGCTGCCCACCAGTTCCAAGATCACAGGATCCCCCGCCGTTGTGGGGAACGTGGTCTTCTTCGGCAATGCCGAAGGAGAGTTTTTCGCGGTGAACCTCCGCACGGGAAATCCCATCTGGAGCTTCAAGGCCGACGGCTCAATCCTCGGTTCACCCGCGGTCGTGGGGGGCGTCGCCTATTTCGGCACCTACGGCGGCACGGTCTACGCCATCTCCACCGCATCCGGAAAGGTCAAGTGGAGCACCAACACGGGAGACGCCATCTTCGCCTCTCCCGCCGTGACGGGCGGCTCGGTCTACATCGGCAACTTCGCGGGGACGCTCTACGCCCTCGACGCCGCGTCGGGAAACGTGAAGTGGACCTTCGAGGGGCAACGCTGGTTCGCCGGGAGCGCCGCCGTGGCGGACAATCTCCTCTTCATCGGGGATCACGACGGCCGCTTCCGCGCCATCGACACCGCATCGGGCAAGGAAGCCTGGGGCGCCTACACTGGCGGTTCCGTGGACGCCTCTCCCGCCACTTCGGGCGGCTGGGTCTGGTATGCGAGTTTCGACGGCAAGGTCTACGCCGTGCAGATCAAGGGGGTCATTCCCAAGTGGCAGTCCCTTCTCGGGGGACCCATCGCCTCCTCCCCTGCCGTGGCGGGAGGTGCGCTCTTCGTGGGCTGTGACGACGGAAACGTCTACGCCCTCGATGCCGCAACGGGAGCCGTGCGCTGGACCTTCACGACGGGCGGCCCCGTGACGTCCTCCCCGGCCCACGCAAACGGCGTGGTCTTCGTGGGCGGCACGGACTGGAACCTTTACGCCCTGGACGCGCACTCCGGTCGGAAACTCTGGACGTACAAGGCAAGCGGCGAGATCGTGACTGCCCCCGTCCTTGTGGACGGACTGCTCCTCTTCGGCGACACCGAGGGGGTTCTCTACGCCATTCGCTGACGCTCCGCCCTTTTCAGAGCGTCACGAGGAATGACGACCGGGGGGATCTCGTGCATCGAGATCCCCCCGGTTTTTCTTGCTTTCGTGCGCCGAACGGAAACCACATTAAGGAAGTCGGAACACAAGCGCGCCCGACGCCCCCTTCGACGACGCAGCGCAAAGGCCTCCGCAAAAACGCCTCCGTAAAGACCGCCCTGTCCGTTTCGCGCTCAGGCCGAAGCGCACGCCGAGGCTCAGGCCGGAACGGGATTCGGTGGCGTTCGTCCCTCCAGCACGGCAAGGAGGTTCGTGGCGGCGCAGACCGCCATACCGTTCCGGGCGTCCGGCGTGGCGGACCCGATGTGCGGCGCCGGAAGAAGGTTCTTCGCCCGAAAGAGAGGGTGTTCCGCGGGAAGCGGTTCCGGATCGAAGACATCCAACCCCGCTCCGGCGATCCATCCCTCGTTCAGCGCCCGGGCAAGCGCCTCCTGGTCCACCAGGCCGCCCCGGCCGGTGTTGACGAAGATCGCCCCGGGCTTCATCCGGTGAAACCGCTCCGCGTTCATGAAGCACCTCGTCTCCGCCACCAGAGGCACGTGCAGGCTGACGAAATCGCTCTCCGCCAAAAGGTCCTCGAGAATCGGCACGTGCACCGCTCCCAGCTCGTCCCCCTCGGCGGAAGGACGGGCCAAGGTGTAGCGGAGCCGCATGCCGAACCCCTTCGCCCGCCGGGCCACGGCCTTGCCGATGCGACCAAACCCCACCAGGCCGAGGGTGGCGCCGTGCAGGTCCGCACCCAACAGAAAATCCGGCGCCCAGGCCCATTTCCCCTCCCGGGCGATGCGCTCCGCCTCGGAAAGACGCCGTGCCACGGCGAGGAGCAGCGCAAAGGCCATGTCCGCCGTGGCCTCGGTGAGCACGTCCGGCGTGTTGGTCACCACGATGCCCTTCGCCATCGCGTAAGGGACATCAATGTTGTCGTAGCCGACGCCATAGTTGCTCAATACCTTGAGGCGCGTCGCTGCGTCCAGGGCCTCCCGATCCATGCGGTCCTTAAGGAGGCAGAGCACGCCGTCGAAGAGGGGCAGTTTCGCCAGAAGCATCTCCCGGGACATGAACCCCCGGGAGGGGCCGACCTCCAGATCAACCCGCTCCCGCAGCAGGGCAAGCCCTGCCTCGGGAATGCTGCGCGTCACGAGAACCTTCGGTTTCACGGGCAGTCTCCTTTCCATCCTCCACGTTCACCCGTCCGATCGTTTTTCTGAACGCAAACGTCCTTTCGGTGCGACCTTTCCCCCGCCCCTGGCCGGAGGCACCTCAGCCCCCTCGAACCCGCCGCCTGTCCGCGGCATGTTCCAGCCGCATACAGGACTGGAGATCGTTGGACGTGTAAGCCAGGTGAGCCGTCAGTGCCGCGATGGCGGCCTCGCAGTTCCGGGCCTCCACCGCGTTCAGAATCTCCTTGTGCTGCCGCTGGGACTCGTCCCGCATCGAGGCGAGATGAATGCGGATGTACCGGTCGGTCTTCCGCCGGAGCCGGGCGAGCACGTCCAGCGTGAGCGGTCGGTCCGCGGGCTCGTAGAAGAGGTTGTGGAACATCTGGTTCAGATCTCGCCACTTGAGACAGTCCCGCTCGTTCTCCATCGAGAGGAGTGTCCGTTCCGCGTCCTCCACCACCCGACGGGTGATGCGCGGAAAGGCGATGCGCAGAAGGTGCGTCTCCAGGGCGGTCACCATTTCGTAGAGCTCTCCCGCCTCCTCCAGAGAGAGCGGCGTCACGACGGCCCCGCGGTATCCCTGAAAGTGCACGAGTCCCTCCGTCTCGAGAAGGCGCAGCGCCTCCCGAAGGGGAATGGGGCTCACGCCGAGCCGCTGGGCGAGCTGTGCCTGGTGCAGCGGTTGCCCCTCCTCCAGCATGCCTCGGTAGATGGCCTCCCGGAGCACCTCCGCGATGTAGTAGGGAGCGGAGGTATCACCGCTCATGCCCGCCGCCAGCTCTTCGAGAGAAAGGCTCTCCTTCGTGCCGTCGACCCCGTTCACCCCCGCCATGTGTTCGTTCTCCCTTCGTTTCCGTTCGATTCCGTTATATTTTCTCCCCGACGATTATACGAAAACCCCTTCGATTATACGCCATTGACACCCCCTCTCTTCTCTTTTCATACTGGAGAAGACACATAAAACGAAACGCGACAGGGAGTGATGTTCATGGCCGTTCCCATGTCCTTTCTCACGGAAGAACTCGACGCGATGAAACAGGCCGGGCTCTACGGAACGATCCGCACCATCGAGAGCCCCCAGGGAGCCTGGGTCTCCATCGAGGGGAGAAAGTACCTCAATCTCTGCTCCAACAACTATCTCGGTCTTTGTAACGACCCACGGCTGGTCGCGAAGGTGAAGGAGTACGTGGACGCCTACGGCGTGGGCCCCGGCGCGGTGCGCACCATCGCGGGGACCATGAGCCCGCACATCGAACTGGAGCGGAAACTCGCCGCCTTCAAGGGGGCGGAGGCCGCCATCGTGGTTCAGTCGGGCTTCTGCGCCAATCTGGCGGTCATCCCCACTCTCGCTCCGAGCGCGGAGGACGTGATCTTCAGCGACTCCCTCAACCACGCTTCCATCATCGACGCCTGCCGCCTGTCCAGGGCGAAGGTGGTGCGTTACGCCCACTCCGACCTGGCGGACCTGGAGAAAAAGCTCGACGAGAATCGGGACGTCAAGGGGCGTTCCCTTCTGGTCACGGACGGCGTCTTCTCCATGGACGGAGATGTGGCGCGCCTGCCGGAGATCGTGGACATCTGTGAGCGCCGGGGCGTGCTCGTCGTGGTGGACGACGCCCACGGTGAAGGCGTTCTCGGCAGGGGCGGACGGGGCATCGTGGACCACTTCGGCCTTCACGGCCGGGTGGATGTGGAGGTGGGCACCCTCTCCAAGGCCTTCGGGGTCATGGGCGGCGTCGCGGCGGGAAGCGCCGCGCTTGTGGACTACCTCCGCCAGAAGGCCCGTCCGAACCTCTTCAGCAGTGCCCTCACCATTCCCGACGTGGCGGCGAACCTCGCCGCCGTGGAAATCCTTCAGGAGAGCGAGGACCTGGTGAAGAAACTCTGGCACAACGGCGATTTCCTCAAGAAAGAACTCAAGGCCCTGGGCTTCGACACCGCCTCCAGCGAAACGCCCATCACGCCGGTGATCATCGGCGAGGCAGCGGACGCCAAGGCGTTCAGTGCCAAACTCTTCGAGGCCGGCGTGTTCGCCACAGCCATCGTCTACCCCACCGTCCCCAAGGGGACCGCCCGAATCCGGGCCATGGTCTCGGCAGCGCACTCCGAGGACGACCTCCGCCTCGCCGTGGAGCGTTTCGCCACGGTAGGCCGAGAAATGGGGCTCATCCCATGAAGCGCATCCTCGTCACCGGCGCAGGCGGCCAGATCGGCGTGGAACTCGTCCCCTACCTGCGGAGCCGTTACGGCGCGGAAAACGTCCTCGCCACGGCCCGAAAACCCCTTTCCGGCCCCGTGGGAGAGGGCGGCCCCTTCGCCCTGCTCGACGTGCGGGACGGAAACGCCTTCGCCGCACTGGCGAAATCCTTCGGTGCGGACAGCATCCTCCACCTCGCGGGGGTGCTCTCCGCCAAGGGCGAGAGTGACCCTCGCACCTCCTGGGACATCAACGTAGTAGGCTCCACCACGGCCCTGGAGGTGGCCCGGGAATGCGGCGCGGCGTTCTTCTTTCCCAGCTCCATCGCCGCCTTCGGCCCTTCCACGCCGTCGAAAAACACGCCCCAGGACACCATCCAGCGCCCCACCACCATTTACGGTGTGGCCAAGGTGACCCTGGAACTGCTCTGCGACTACTACCACCGCAAGTTCGGCCTCGACACGCGGGGCCTGCGCTTCCCCGGTCTCATCAGCTACGAGGCGCTTCCCGGCGGAGGCACCACGGATTACGCCGTGCACATCTACTACGACGCGGTGCGAAAGGGGCATTACACCAGCTTCATCGCCAGAGGGACCTGCATGGACATGATGTACATGCCCGACGCCCTCGCCGCAGTGGTGCAGCTTATGGAGGCGGACCCGTCGAAGCTGGTGCACCGCAACGCCTTCAACATCTCCGCCATGAGTTTCGATCCCGAGGAGATCGCCGGGTCCATCCGGAAGTTCCTCCCGGGGTTCATCCTCGACTACAACGTGGATCCCCTCCGACAGGGCATCGCCGAATCGTGGCCCGATTCGCTGGACTGCACCGCCGCCCGGAAGGAATGGGGCTTCGCCCCGGAATACGACCTGGACCGCATGACCGAGGACATGCTCGTCCGGATCCGCGAAAAGGAAGGCCTCCCCCCGGCCTGACACCCAAAAGGATTCAGCCGCGCGTACCACCCTCCCGAACAGGGCTCCGGAGCCCGACCGCCCCAAAGGTCGGAAACGTCCGGAGCCCTGTTTCATTTTGCCCTGCGACAGGCCGCACACAAGGTTGTACAATGAACGCCATCCCTGACGATTTTGGAGGTGCGTGATGAGGAAGCGTGAACGAGTCGCCACTGATCCCGATGATCTCGGTGCGCGGCTTGAAGAGCGGATCGGAGAACGCATGGCGGCAAACCCCGAGGAGAACTGTCTTTGGTGGAAGGGAACATGGTGGACACGGCGCCGTTTCGAGGAAGAGGTGGCGCGCTGCGCAGAAAGCCTTCGGGCATCTGGATTCCGGGAAGGAAGCCGTATCGCCTTCTTTCTGCCCACGTCGCCGCTTGTGCTCGTCCTTTCCGTAGCGGCCTGGCGGCTGCGCGGCACGGTGGTCCCCCTGAACGCCCGGGCGGGACACGAGGCGTCCCTGCGGATTCTGAACCTCGTCGATCCTGAGGGTGTGGTGTTCACGGAAGACCTGGAAGAACTCCACAACACCGTGGCGAACGCGGGCTTTCCCGTGGCCATCGCGTCCCCGGAGGGGCCTCTTCCTCCGCTGCGAAGACTCGAGGTCGAGGGCAAGGCCGTTCCCGAGAGAACACCTCCGACTCCGACCGATCCCTCCGTGGCGGTGATCTTCGCCACATCGGGGACCACGGGCAACCCCAAGGCCGTTCCCATCAGCCACGGCAATCTCCTTGACAACACGCGGCACACTGCGGAGAACGTGGAGTGCTTCGCCCCAGGAAACATCCTGATGAACGTGCTCCCCAACTTCCACACCCTGGGCTATTCCGTGTGCGGCGTGCTGTCCCTGCTCTTCGACATTCCCCAGGTGCTTCTCCCCTCCTTCATGCCCATCAAGGCCACCCTCGAGGCAATGGAGGCGACCGGAACCACCCTTCTCGTGGCGGTGCCCACCATGCTCTCCTTCCTTCTCGGCGCCATCGCCAAGGGCGAACCCGTTCCGCCGAGCCTGAAGAACGTCCTCACCGGCGGCGGAAAACTCGATCCCGAGCTGGACCGACGTCTCCGGGAGCATCTCGGGCTCGCCATCGTCGAAGGATACGGCCTCACTGAATGTTCTCCCGTGGTCTCCTGCAATCCCAGCCTCGCCGCCCGGAAGCTCGGCACGGTGGGCCCCGCCCTCCCCGGCTACGAACTGCAGATCCGAAGCGTCGAAGGAAAGCTGCTCACCCTTGCCGACGAGGGCGTCCTCTGGGTGAAGAGCCCCTCCGTGGCGGAGGGTTACTTCCGTGCGCCGGACATGACGGCGGAGCGCTTCCAGGACGGCTGGTTCAATACCGGGGACATCGTGCGCATCGACGAGGACGGCTATATCTCCATCATCGACCGGGCGAGCGATCTCATCATCGTGGGGGGCTTCAACGTCTACCCCCAGGAGGTGGAGACGGTCCTCCAGGAACACCGGGGCGTGCGCATGGCCGGCGCCGTGGGCGCCAAGCACCGCCTCACCGGCGAGGTCGTGGCGGCCTTCGTCGTCCCCGATCCCGACAATCCTCCCTCCCAACAGGAACTCATCCGGCACTGCAAGGAGCGCCTCGCCCACTACAAAGTCCCCCGCAAGCTGGAGTTCGTGGAGTCCCTCCCCCTCTCCGCCACGGGCAAGGTTCTCCGCCGGGAACTGCGGAAGATGGCAGGAGTCATCGGCGACTGATCACCCGTTTCTTCGGAAACGAACGAGGGGATGCAGCGGCTCTTTTCGGAGCTGCCGCACCCCCTCGTTGTGCTGCACCCCCTTCGGAGAAACTATGGCTCCGTGCGTTTTTTCGTTTCACGGGCAACCGACGGCGGGCTTGTTCAAAAACGGCTCAAACACCCTTCAGCCCCATCGCCAGGGCGGAACGAAAGAGGATTATCCTTTGGAGTACCTTGCGGCATGGTCTCCGACGTGCCTTCCCGAAGACCGAACGTTCCGCATTCTTCCGAATTCGAAACCCTTGAAACGGGTCTCAAAACGTGCCCTTTCCGCTGCAACACAGAGAGCGCGGAAACGGGATCGGCGGATTATGACCGTTTTCGTTCATGCACGAGAAGTTCGAAGATGTCCGGCCTGGCGTAGTGGCCGACTACATCCAGGTCGGCCTTTCCGCGGGTTATCGCGTCCAGGTCGAGGTCGGCAAGGAGGATTTCCTCGCCGCCGAAGCTCGGTCCCGCCAGATAGCGCCCGAAGGGATCGATGATGCAGCTCCCGCCGCGGCACATCACTTCCGGCTGGGATTCCAGCTCGCCGTACCCATGGAGGTCCGTGGGATACATGTGCTTCTCCACATACTGGTTGCAGGCGAGGACGAAACAGCGTCCCTCGATGGCTATGTGCCGGAGCGTGCACTGATATTCGTCACGCTGGTCCGCGGTCGGGGCGAGGTAGAGCTTGACCCCCTTCTGGTACAGGGCGGCCCTGGCGAGGGGCATGTAGTTCTCCCAGCAGATCAGGGCGCCCATTTTGCCGTAGGCCGTGTCCACCACGGTCAGGGTGCTGCCGTCGTCCTCTCCCCAGATATACCGTTCCGAACCGGTGGGCTTGAGTTTCCTGTGTCTGCCGAGGAAGCTGCCGTCGGGACCGAAGAAGAGCACACAGCAATGGAGCGTTCCGTCCAGCTCGTTTCCGTTCTTTTCGTTGACGCCCATGGCGAGGTAAACTCCCTTTTCGCCGGCCACCCGGGCGAGGCGGTCCACGTCCGGTCCGGGAACGGCAACGCAATTGTCGTGGAAGCGCTGAAAATCCTTTCTGCCTCCCTCCGTGCGGGAACCGATGGCGAAGCCGAAACTCAGCCCCCGGGGATAACAGGGGATGTAGGCTTCGGGGAAGAGCACGAGCTTCGCGCCCTTTTCCGCGGCCTCGGAAATGAGTCCGAGGGCCTTCTCCATCGTCCGTTCCCTGTCGAAGAGAACGGGAGATGCCTGCACCACCGCCACACGCACCGTTCCGGGTCTTTCCATTTTTTCTTCCTCCTTGTGGAACACGACACGTTTTCCGGTCCTATGGACCCCGAACCGGAAAAGATCGGAACCTCCCCCGCCGGTTTTTCGGAGGTTTGCACGCGATGTTTCGCCTCGGGAATCAGAGCGGTGCGGTGCCGATGCGGAGGCTCGCAAGCGCCTTTCTCGTCGCCGTCTCGAATCCGGGAATGATCGAGGAACACCTGTCCAAAATGTCGATGACGACGGAATGCCCTCGCCTTGCGAGCGCTTCCCGCATGTCCCCGGCGGTGTGGAGGACGCAATGGGAAAGCGCCTCGCCGCAGAGAACGATCTCCCGGATGTCCCCGTCGACGAGGACGGTTTCGACCTCGGGCATGTAGGCGGAGTACTGCTCGACATAGGGACGGTAGCCCTTGAAGACAAGATCGAGGGGCCTTCCGGTCCTCACGGTATGCCGCTCCAGGGCCAGGGCGACGGAGGAATGGATGTTCGCGCCCTCCGTGCCCGCGATGCAGTGAATGGGCCAGATGGTGAACTCCCGTTCTCCCTTCGCGGCGAGCTCCCGGAAGTAGGACACCACGTGCGCCCTGACGACGGGATTTCTCGGGACCCATGCACATCCGCCCTTCAGGTACATCTCGAGGTCGATGCCGGTGAAGGGCTCGGGGCGTCTCGCCGCGTCGTCCACGCCCTCCCAGAACTCGGGGAAGAAGATGGAGCCCCGGGTGTGCACATCGAGGGTCACGAAAATCCTCGCGTACTCCTCCCCGCGTCGGTCAATGTGCTCGGCAATGCGTGCGCAGTCCTCCTCGGCCCCCGGAACGTAAAGAGACCCCGAAGGACTGCAGAAATCCACCTGCGGGTCCGTGACGAACAGCGCTTTTTTCTTCACGGCCTCACTCTCCTTTCTCCACTTCAGCCGGGCTTTCACCGGAAATCGATGCGGAAGAGACAGGACGGCATCGCCGTGACAAAGCCCTTCGACAACTCTACTCCTCCGTCGCACCGTGCGCCACTCAGAAAACGATCCCCGCACACAGCGCGAGGAACACGATCAGCGGAGCGGGGATCTTTCCCCAGGCCAGCAGCCCCACGGAAAGGGCCGTTGCGGCCAGGCCGTCGGGCTGAAAACCGCTCGCCCGCATGAGGATCACTGCGGATACGGCAATCAGGCCTCCGGCGACGGCGTTGATGCCCCGGAGGGAGATGCGCACTGCCCGAATCTGTTTGAGTCCCTCCCACACGGGATAGACAAAGTAGATGAGCAGAAGGCCCGGCAGGAAGATTCCCACGCCCCCCGCGACCGCCCCGAACACCTGTCGCAGCGCCGAACCTCCTCGCGCCGCCATTCCCCCTGCATAGGCGGCAAAGCTGAACATCGGCCCGGGAAGCCCCTGCACCAAGCCGTAGCCGGTGAGAAACTCCTGGTCGGTCATGAACTTCCAGTGCTGGACAAGATCGCTGTGCATGACGGGCACCACCACTTGCCCTCCGCCGAAGACCAGGTAGCCGTAGCGGTAGAAGCTCTCGAAGAGGAGGACCGGGCGGCTGTCGGAGAGATGCTCCACGAAGAGTCCGCCCAGCGCGAACAGGGCGAAGAGCACCAGATAGATCCACGGAGGCGAAAGACGGACCCGATTCCACATGTCTGGTTCGCGGGCGAGGAGAACGCTCGCGGTACCCCCCAAAAGCAGCACCGCGGGAAAGATCCAGGGAGCGCGAATGAAGTAGGTGGTGACCGCACCGAAGAGGAACAGCAGCATCGTCAGTACATCGGTGACCACCTTTCGCCCGATGCGGTATGCGGCGACGAGGATGAACCCGACCGCCATGGGACCGAGATAGCGCAGCACCCCGAAGGAGATGTTCCACGCGGCAAGAAACTGGTAGAGGAACGAGAGGATCGTCATCACCGCGAGCGCCGGAAGCGCCCAGACGAGCATGGTCAGCGCGGCAAGCCGCGGCCCCCCCACCTTGTGGCCGATGGCGACAATGGTCTGGGTGCTGGTCGGGCCGGGAAGAATGCTGCAGAGGGCAATCAGTTCGATCAGATCGGCCTCACCGAGATAGGCCCGCCTGACCACCATCTGGTCCAGAAAGACGCTCATGTGCGCCTCCGGGCCACCATAGGCGCCGAGCGCACAGAGAAACACATCCTTCAGAAAGACCGCCCTGTGGACAGGCCGATTCCCCTGTCCGGCACGCGCCCCCTTCCCCGGCGAAGGGGGATCGGTTCTTCCGCTCCGCATGCGCCACCTCCTGAACGGATCGCCCTCCAGGTCGGGAGGGAGGATTTACCGGGGAGTCATACGCTTGACGAATCTCCGCATCTTGAAGCCCAGAAGCACGAAAATGCCGCCGAAGAAGACGGAAAACACGGCGATCATCCGGAGCAGGGCCAGTGCGCCCTCTCCCGGGCGCGCCAGCAGGAAGTACCCGAAGAGCACCGCAGCGAGCCCGGCGAGGATGAGCAGCCACTCCCCCTGAATTTCCTTGCGCAGACGGATCGCCAGGGCGATTTCGAGGACGCCCGTCGCAAGCGCCCAGACGGCGATGTAGAAGAGCAGAGCCAGCGCGGTGATGCCCGGCGCGACGAAAGCGAGGCTGCCCGCGGCGACACCGACGACGCCCCGAAGAAGGAGAAGCCACCAGTGATCGTGCTCTCTGCGCCCCGAAAGGGCCGTCCAGATGGCGAGCCCGCCGTCGGCCACGGCGTAGATGCCGAAGAGCAGCACCAGCGTGGCCAGCGAGATTTTCGGCTGGAACCAGGTGAGGAGCCCGAAGGCGATGGCGGCGGCGCCCCGGAGCATCAGCACCCACCACGCCCTGGAAAGTGCTGTGGTCAACGGATTTTCGATCTTCTCCATGTCTTTTTTCCTCCTCTGAAAGTGACGTTTTTCCCTCCGTCGTGTGGCTGCACAAGTATAGCCCAGCGTTCTCCCTGTGTCAGGGGCGTCGGCACGCCGCCCGGAGTCGAAAACAACTCGGCCGCATTGACGTTTTGCGCAAAGACACGCGGCACTGCAAACGCAGCAATAGGCC
>Ga0228536_1000899_pt1 | contig 39950 bp, 32 predicted proteins | sample SJ1Smetagenome_FD_168611 | JGI IMG/M metagenome (GOLD analysis project Ga0228536, IMG submission 168611) | Enriched culture of PCE-dechlorinating microbial communities from Ithaca, New York, USA - SJ1.S | ecosystem: Engineered > Modeled > Simulated communities (microbial... > Unclassified...
TTTCTTCCAAAATCTTTGTAACTTGCTCTTGTGTAAAGTGTAGGTTTTTCATCTTCTAAATTTTTAAGTTTCGCAACCTTAAATTTAGAAAAATCTCACTTTACACACTTTTTGGGATAGTATCGTTTTTTCCGGTACCGGGCTCTGCCTTCTGCCTGCGTTCATAACTGTCAAGCAGAATCCTCAACAAAATATTATCCATAAAGTGCCCCTTTTAGTTTACAATAAATATACAAAATCTTTGTGTTATTTTCAGCCATATTCCATGGAAAAGTAAATATAATAAGAAATTTTAACGTACAAATTGCATTTAGGTACAAAAATGATTAATGCCATTCATCAGGCCGCAACGGCTACACTCCTGAGGGTTACCTTCTTACTTCCGGAACCGCTCCGTTTGTTTACACAAACGATAATATAACATATATCATAACATGAATTATGTATTAAATCCATATTGCTTACCGGTTCCGTGGTATGTAAGCAATCGGATTACGAAACAAAATGAAATCATAACGATGGAAAAGGAAAAAATCATTTCATCTCATTTGCAGGAGATAAGCAGCACTTTACATCGGAAACAGACCCGAATCGCAGTCGTCTCCGTGGATTACCGTAATTTTCTCAATCCTTTATTCCGGCTCTGCCGAGGATGAATGCCAGTTCAAATGCCGTTTCGCGCAGAGCATCAAAACGACCGGTTGCACCGCCATGCCCGGATTCCATATTAGTTTTCAGGAGAAGGATATTATCTCCGGTTTTCAGAGCCCTGAGTTTGGCAGCATATTTAGCAGGCTCATGATACAGAACCTGCGAGTCGTTGAGTCCGGCCGTAATCAGCATATTGGGATAGTGCTGCGCACGGATGTTATCGTACGGCGAATAGGAAAGCATGTAGCGGTAATACTCTTCCTCATTGGGATTTCCCCACTCCTCGTATTCCTGGGTTGTAAGAGGGAGGCTGGCATCGAACATAGTGGTTACCACGTCGACAAAAGGCACCTGGGCTACCACGGTATTGAATAGGTCCGGACGCATATTTGTTACGGCGCCCACCAGCAGTCCGCCGGCGCTTCCGCCCATGATAGCCAGTTTATCCGGATTTGTAAGTTTATCGTTGATCAGCTTTTCGGCACAGGCGATAAAATCGGTGAATGTATTTTTCTTTTTCAGCAGTTTACCGTCTTCATACCAGTGTTCGCCCATATCGCTTCCGCCGCGGATCTGCGCTATGGCAAAAACATATCCCCTGTCGATCAGGCTGTAGAACCCGGAACTGAAATAGGCATCCGAGCTTGCTCCGTACGAGCCGTAGGAGTATAGAAGCGCTGGGTTGGAGCCGTCTTTTTTCAGCGACTTTTTGTAAACCACTGAAATCGGCACTTTTACACCATCCTCTGCCGTAGCCCATATCCGCTCAACGGTATAATCGTCCGGATTGAAGCCCGAGGGGATTTCCTGCTGTTTCAGCAGGGTACTGGCTTTGGATGCAAAATCGTACTCGTAAACGCTGGTGGGCCGGTTGAGAGAGCTGTAGCTGTAGCGCATCACCGAAGATTCGTATTCCGGAGTACCAGTAATAAAGGCCGTATAGACCGGTTCGGGGAAATTAATAATATTGCGGCTGTTATCGATGCCGAGACCCATCACGATAATTTCATTGAGTCCGTTACGTCTGACCTGGGCTGCCACGTAGTTGCTGAACACCTCAAGTCCGCCGATGCGGACATCCTTATCGTGCGGCATAAAAACCTTCCAGCTGCTGCGATCGGCAAATCCGCTGAGCGGGGCCTCGTAAACCATGAAGTTCAGATTTTCGCGATCCTTGTAACGGATGAAAAAACGCTCCCTGTGTTGGTAAACATGGTATTCCACATCTTTTACCCTGGGTACAAACACCCTGAACTTACCCAGTGGTTCGCCGGCAGGGAGGTAATGATATTCGGAAGTGGTTGAACTGGCTGTGGTGATAAAAAGAAAATCGTTGGTTTTGGTTTTGCTGATGTCAACGATAAACTGCTCGTCGGGCTCTTCAAAAACCAGCTCATCCGGTACGTTGCCGCCCAAAACATGGCGATAAACTCTCCAGGCCCGCAAGGCTTCATTTCCAAGGGTATAAAACAGTGTCTTGCTGTCGTTGGCCCACGCAAATCCCTGTACTTTGTCGATGCTTAAAGGCAAATCGTTCCCGGTTTCCAGGTCTTTGATCCGGAGTGTAAAGTCGGCAAACGAACCGGTTTCATTCGACAGATAGGCAGCCAGGCGGTTGTCGGTACTGATATCGTAACCGGCAAAAATGAATGCGGGTTTATTGGCAGCCATGGTGTTTACATCAAAAATCACTTCTTCCGGAGCAGAAATATTGCCCTTTTTCCGGCAATAAATGCGGTATTGCTTACCTTCTTCGGTACGTGAGTAATAGTAATAGCCATTGTCGATCTGAGGTACTGTTTCATCGGTTTCCTTGATGCGGCCCTTCATTTCGGCAAACAGTTTTTCCTGCAAAGGCAGGGTCGATTTCATTACCGTGTCGCAGTATGCATTTTCTGCTTCCAGATAGGCAATAACTTCCGGATTTTGCTTTTCCCGGAGCCAGTAGTAGTTATCGGTACGCTCGTTGCCAAACTCGCTGAAAAGTTCAGGTTTTACGGCGGCTGCGGGAGGAGGAGGAAAATCGCTTTGCATTTTAATTTCCATATTCTTTTCGGATGCAGGATTACAGGCTGCCAGTGCCAGCAAGGCCATGAGGCTGCCAGCCGGGAGGATTTGCTTGTTCATGACGGTAGGGAATTTGTTACAAAAGTAGAAAGAAAAAATGAGCTGCAACCAGTATCGGGCTGCAAACCTGCAACTCCCGGCGGTTGAGAATCCTGTGCCGGTGTTTAATTGCCTGACTTTAGCTAAAAAAGGCCAGCGGAAGATCCAGGATTCTGTTCTTTGCCTGCTGAGCGGTTAATCCGCTCCCTTACTTTCTCCCATGCATGGGTGGTAAGGAAGGTTTCATCCATGTAATGCACCATTTCGGTAAAGCGATTCATGGGGATGGCGAAGGTAAGCTCGTTTTCCATAACAAACGGCCGGGCGGAAACGTCGAACATTCCAAGCACAGCCCTTGGCTTTTCATTTTTCGATTCGGCCAGGGGGTACTGTACGATGGAAGCACAGCCGGATCCGAAGGGAGCAATGGTACCCTGCATGTCGTCGCGATCGAAACCTGCAAGGGTAAAAAGGCCGGACAGTACATCGGGTTTTGCGAAAAAGATCACGACTTCGGGCTCATCGTTTTCTTCGAGCATATCCCAGCGCCGGAAAACGATGTGGGAAGCAGGGGCAGCTTCAAAGGGAGCATCCTTCAGAAACTTTTCAACCTGAGCGGGAGTACGCAAATAGCGTTCGCCTTCCATTTCCTGATTGCCGCACGACAGAAAGTACTCGAAGCCCGGCCTAAGTTTCCTGCCGAATCCCAGATAACGCTTTCCTCCGCTGCATCCCACCGAGGCTGCATCAAAAGAGAGGGATTTTCCGCGTTTTACCTGTGCAAGAGATCCTATAAAGCAATTCCATTTTTCGGCCCGGGGTGCCGCTTCCGCAGAGGTTACCGCATCCGAATAAAAAAAGACGATCGGAAGTCCGGTTTCACCGAAGTATTTCTTCCAGTATTCCGTAAAACGGTCTCTCAGGGCTAAGTCCATAAAGCGGTGTATATAAGGGAGATAAACGGGAGAGGGAAATTCTTTAAAGTTCCTTTCGCAGCCGGGCTACGGGTATGCTAAGCTGTTCACGGTATTTGGCTACCGTGCGGCGGGCAATGTTGTACCCTTTTTCTTTCAGGATATCGGTAAGCTGTTCATCGGTAAGAGGTCTGGATTTTTCCTCTGCTACTATGCAATCGGAGAGTATCTTTTTAATTTCCCGTGTCGAAACTTCTTCACCCGAGTCGGTTTGCATGGATTCAGAGAAAAACGTTTTCAGCAGAAACGTACCGAATGGCGTTTGAACGTATTTGGAGTTGGCAACCCGTGAAATGGTCGAAATATCCAGCCCGACCATTTCGGCTATGTCTTTCAGGATCATAGGCCGAAGCTTTGTTTCATCACCGGTAAGGAAATACTCTTTCTGGTACTCCATAATGGCCGTCATGGTAATGAACAGTGTATTCTGGCGTTGCTTGATGGCATCAATAAACCAGCGTGCGGAGTCTATTTTCTGTTTGATGAACATCACCGCTTCCTTCTGGCTGTTGCTTTTCGATTTACTTTCGGCATAGGTTTCAAGCATATCCACATAGGTGCGGCTCAGCCGAAGTTCGGGGGTATTTCTGGAATTTATCTGAAGTTCGAGCTCTCCGTCCTTATTGTAAACGAAGAAGTCGGGCATGATGTAGTGATTGGTGCGTGCTGTTTCGCCCATCGAATTGCCGGGCTTTGGATTCAGTTTCAGTATTTCGTTAACGGCATCGCGCAGTTCATCTTCAGTAACCCTTGCCTTGCGGGAAATTTTATCGTAGTGTTTTTTGGTGAGCTCATCAAAGTAGCGGTCTACCAGATGTATTGCCAGGCTCACGGAGGGGGTGGGTTCTGTGCGGCGAAGCTGAATCAGCAGGCATTCGCGCAGGTCGCGGGCTCCTACTCCGGGAGGGTCAAATTCCTGAACCACCTGCAGCAGCTGATCCAGTTCAGCTGTGGTAGTTGTGATATTCTGGGTAAATGCCAGGTCATCAACCATTGCACTGAGCGCCCGGTTGAGGTACCCGGAATCGTCGAGGTTGCCGATGATATAGGTGGCAATTTTCACCTGCCTATCGTCCAGATGTCGCAGGCCAAGCTGCGAGATCAGCATTTCATGGAAACTGATGCCGGAGGCATAGGGAATTTCGCGGTGCTCATCGTCGGCACTGGTATTTCCGGCATTCAGGCGGTAAGCCGGGATGTCGTCGTCGTCGAGATAGTCGGTGATGTCGAAATCGTCGCGTTCCTTTTCGAGCTCCTCCACCGGATCGGGTTCGGTATCGGGCAGCAGCTCCTCCTCACCGGTACTCATCTCGGGATCGGAAGCATCTTCAAGGGCCGGGTTCTCTTCAATCTCCTGCTTGATGCGCTGCTCCAGGGCAATGGATGGAATTTGCAGCAACTTCATAAGCAGAATCTGCTGCGGCGACAGTTTCTGTAGTAGTTTCTGCTGTAATTTTTGCGTTAACATGCCAATTCCATTTTATCCCGGCGAAGTTACATGAAAGTTACGAATTTTTCGCCATTGTTTCGATTATCATTGCCCGGAGAAAACATCAGGGGTTCGCTGCAAAGATACGAAGACACCAGGTTTCACTAAGATAATGTAAAAGATGTTCTCAAAAAAATCCTGAGGCTTACTGCTGAGCCGGGCAAATTACAAAGGTATGGAATGCTCCTTACGTCGCAGCTTTCTTATCTTTTTGGAAGTTTTTCCATCCCGCACGAATAATAAGAACTTTCACGGTGCAGGTGCTGACAGTCAGCGCCTGCCAAAGGAAAGATACTTCCGGTGGCACGGCATCCCATCCCGGTAACGGCCGCAACAATGCATCGGGCAGTATACCGGAGTATTAACGTTCGGAATCTGCGGATAATTGTTAGGATTGAATGAAGGATTTTCAGAACTCAGCGTTCTGCGGTGTGCGCGGGAAAGGAATCACATCGCGGATGTTGGCCATTCCGGTAACGAAGAGCATCAGACGTTCGAAGCCAAGTCCGAAGCCAGCATGCGGGGCGGTGCCGAAGCGGCGGGTATCGAGATACCACCAGATATCCTTTTCGGGAATGTGCAGTTCCCTGCAGCGGTCCACGAGCTTTTCGAGGACCTCTTCGCGCTGCGATCCGCCAATGATTTCTCCGATTCGGGGGAAAAGCACATCCATGGCTCTTACCGTTTTGCCGTCGTCGTTCTGCTTCATGTAGAAAGCCTTGATCTCAGCCGGATAGTTGGTCAGGATAACGGGTGTACGAAAATGCTTCTCAACCAGATAGCGTTCGTGCTCGCTCTGAAGGTCGGTCCCCCAGTCAACCGGAAATTCAAACTTCTGTCCGGAAGCCTTCAGTATTTCGACAGCTTCGGTATACGATAGGCGCTTGAAGTCGTTGTCAACCACAAATCTGAGCCGGTCTATCAGCTCGTTGTCGTACATCTTATTCAGAAACTCAAGGTCGTCGATGCAGTTGTCGAGAGCATACTGAACAAGGTATTTCAGGAACTCCTCGGCCAGATCCATGTTATCGTTGATGTCGTAAAACGCCATTTCAGGTTCTATCATCCAGAACTCTGCCAGGTGTCGCGGGGTATTTGAATTTTCAGCACGGAAAGTAGGGCCAAAGGTGTAAATGGAGGAGAGAGCCATCGCGCCAAGCTCGCCTTCCAGCTGTCCGGATACCGTAAGGTTGGTTGCCTTTCCAAAGAAGTCCTTGCTGTAATCAACCTCTCCTGTTTCGGTGAGGGGCGGATTTTTAGCATCGAGTGTGGTTACTCTGAACATGGCTCCGGCGCCTTCGGCATCCGAGCCGGTAATGATGGGTGTATGCAGGTAATAAAAACCACGCTCGTTGAAGAACTTGTGGATGGCAAACGACATAGCATGACGCATCCGGAGTACCGCTCCAAACGTATTGGTTCGCGGACGCAGGTGGGCGATCTCGCGCAGGAACTCAAGCGTATGGCCTTTTTTCTGCAGAGGATAGGTTTCGGGGTCGGCAGATCCGTATACTTCTATCTCTTTTGCCTGCACTTCCACGGCCTGTCCCTGCCCGGGCGACTCAACCAGAGTACCGTTGACCGAAATGCAGGAACCGGTGGTGATGAGTTTCATGGATGCTTCGTCGAAACCGGCAAGCTCAACAACGATCTGAATGTTGTGAATTATGGAACCATCGTTAAGAGCGATAAAAGCAACGTTTTTATTTCCGCGTTTGGTACGAACCCAGCCTTTGAGGTTAATGGTGTTTCCAATGCCAATCGACTGCCAGTTGTGCAGAACTTCGGCAATTTTCGTTCTTTTCAGTGATTCCATTCTGTTAAAAAGGTATATGATTATCAGCATTTCCGCTTCCGGGAAAGCAGCGGCAAAGGTATAAAAAAAGAGGATTGGGAAAACAGGGCTGCACAGCAGCAATGGTGGATGATTTTTGCTACCGGTAGTATACGGCTGCTGAAGCATCCGCATTCACACAATTTGCTGGAACAGTTTGCTGTGGCTCCTCTTAATACGGCAACTGCGCCCGTTATAGAGCATGTTATATTCCCTGGATCGAACGGAAAGCTCCGTGTTTGTTATATTGCATTTGGCCTGAACGAAAATCATCCGGAATTTATATTTTTGTACGTATTGGTCAACGTTACGTTGCCGATGTATAAATCAGCGATACATTAAAGGCTATGCACCTGAATAAAACGGAATTTCGACACCTGCTGCACCGATGGAATTTCGTTACCCTGCTGGTTTTAGCAGTCGTCTTGCTGATCCGGAACGTTTCGGCGCAGGATGCCGGTTCTTTAAGGATTTCCGATTCCATAAGGATTGCTACACTGGAAAACCGTTTTGAAAATTTTCTTTACGAAAAGCAGGCCGACTCGGCGCGGGCAGCTGCCGACAGCCTGATTGCGTTTGCCTTACGAACAGAAAATTACAGGTACGTTGCCGTCGGATATCTGAACAGGGCTCTTACCGAGCAATCGGTCAACAACAACGAAGGCTTTGTTGAATACCTGCAGCGCTCCATTCCCTGGTATCTGAAAGGGAATGAGCCGCTGGGAGCAGCTATGGCACATACAATGATTGGTCAGACTTTGGAGCGCGAAGAGCCCGATCGCGCGATTGATCAATACCGGGCTTCCCTCGAAATACGGAGGCAGGCAGCCGACAGCGCGGGAGTTGCCAGCAATCTAGCCGGAATTGGAAATGTTTATGACCGCATCGGAAAAGCCGGGAATGCAGGACAGTATTATCTGGAAGCGGCAGAAATATCGGAAAAGACCGGTAATACCCGCCTCAGAGCTCATACTCTTGCAAGCCTGGGCAATCTGTACGAACGACAGGGCAGGGATTCCGATTCGCGAAAATACCTGAAACAAAGCCTTGCTCTTTACAAACCATCGGGAAGTCCGGCAATGCTCTTTTCCCTCAACAAATCGATTGGCGATTCGTATTTCAGGCAGGGTCTTTCCGACTCCGCCAGGCTTAATTACGAGGAAGCTCTCGCACTGTCAAAAAATACCTCAGCGGGCGGACAGGGAATGCTTCAGATTACTTACAATCTGGGGGTGATAGCCGCCAAAAACCACGATACAGCGGCAGCACAAACCTATTTCGGTCAGGCACTGCTTTTCTCTGAAAAGATGGGCGACACTTCGGCTGAACGCCTTTCGCTTGCAGGCCTGGCATCCCTGAAGCCACGGAAGAAGCCGGTGAGCCCACCCGATTATGTGCTGCTTGCGCTGATCAGAAAAACGACCTCTCTCTCCGCAAAGGAGAGGCTCGAAGCATACCACAGCCTGGATGCATACCTGCAAACAAGAGGGAATCCGGCGGATGCTGCACACTACAGTGCCAGATACAGAATGCTGCGCGATTCACTGCTCGTTGACGAAATGCAGGCTCAGCTTCAGGTGCTGGGAACCGTTCGCGAGTCCCTGGTATCGGATCTGCGCGACACTAATGCATTGCGTGTACGTTACGAACACGAACACAAGCAACAAAAACGCCTGATCCTTATTTCTTTTCTGATTGTGATAAGTCTTGCTGCCGGACTGCTTGTTTACCGTTTCGCGGGAAAAAAGGGAAGGCAATTGCAGGAGTCCGGTGGCACTAACTGAACCTGTGGGGCCTCATAATTGTTATTTTTGCACAAAATTACCGAATGGACTTTCCTCCTTTACATACCTGGATACCCGGAAGCCATCGCCCGCTGGTGATTGCCGGTCCGTGCAGCGCCGAAACCGAAACGCAGGTGCTGCAAACTGCGCATGCTCTTTCCCGGTTACCGGGAGTAAAAGTATTTCGTGCCGGAATCTGGAAACCCAGGACAAGGCCGGGTTTGTTTGAAGGCGTTGGCACGGCAGGACTGGTATGGATGAAGCGGGTGAAAGAGGAAACCGGACTGCTTACCACGGTTGAGGTTGCAAGGCCCGGGCACGTGGAAGAGGCTCTGGCACACGGCATCGACGTATTGTGGATCGGCGCCCGAACGGTGGTAAATCCCTTCTCGATGCAGGAGCTGGCCGAGAGCCTGGCCGGTGTCGATATACCGGTGATGGTAAAAAATCCGGTAAATCCGGATCTCAAACTATGGATGGGCGCCATTGAGCGTCTGCAAAAAAATGGCATCACCCGTCTTGCGGCTATCCATCGCGGATTTTATCAGTCGGAAAAAACGCAATACCGCAATGCTCCGTTATGGGAGATCCCCATTGATCTTATGCGTCAGATGCCGGGACTTCCCATACTGTGTGATCCCAGCCACATCAGCGGAAACCGGACGCTGATACAGCAGGTTTCGCAACAGGCCATGGATCTGGAGATGGACGGTCTGATGGTGGAAACGCATCCCGATCCCGACAAGGCATGGACCGATTCCGTGCAGCAGGTAACACCCGAAACCCTTGGAGAGATCCTGAATCATCTGATCCTGCGTGAGCAGAAAGGAAGCCGCGAATTTGAACGCAACCTGGAAGAGCTAAGGCATGAAATCGACCTGATAGATTATGAAATGATCCGGCTGCTGGCAAAACGTATGAATATTGCCGAAGAGATGGGCCGTTATAAATATGCCCATAACATCACCATACTGCAGCTGCAGCGATGGAAAGAGCTGTTTGCCGACCGCATAAAAAAGGGTAACAAAGCCGGGCTTGACAACCGTTTCCTGGCTGCCCTGCTTCAGCTTGTGCATGAGCAGTCCATACAGATACAGACCAATGTTATGAACCGGGGCGAACAACAGTAGCAGCCCGTCGGCGGAGTAGCAGGTACCGGCCTTTCTGCCCCAGACCTCCCTTATAAAAGCTCAGTTTACGGCAACGTGCTGCCATGCTTACATTTCCATTATCTTTGCACCCGCTAATATCATTGCATGATCGAAATCACCCATATTACGGAGACTGCTGTACTTGTCGGACTTATTACCTTTCGTCAGGATGAGGCGAGGGTTCATGAAACCCTTGACGAGCTGGAATTTCTGTTTGAAACAGCTGGCGGAACGGCCGTAAAACGCTTTATCCAGAAGCTGGAGAAACCCGACACCCGCACATTTGTTGGATCGGGGAAGCTGGAAGAAATTAAAGCGTTCATTACCGTTGAAAAGGTTGGTACCGTTGTTTTTGACGATGAACTAAGTCCATCGCAGCTCCGGAACATTGAAAAGGAGCTGGAGTGCAAGGTGCTAGACCGTACTACGCTGATTCTGGACATTTTTGCCCGGCGGGCGCGCACCGCCACTGCCCGCACTCAGGTTGAGCTGGCTCAGTATCAGTATCTGCTGCCCCGCTTGTCGCGGATGTGGACGCACCTCGAGAAACAGCGCGGAGGTATTGGCATGCGCGGTCCCGGTGAAAAGGAAATAGAAACCGACCGTCGTATTATCCGCGATAAAATCGCCCTGCTGAAAGAGAAACTGAAAGACATCGACAAGCAGAAAATCACCCAGCGTTCCGGACGGGAGCGACTGGTGAGGGTTGCCCTGATCGGCTACACCAATGTGGGCAAATCAACCCTGATGAATCTGCTGAGCAAGTCGGATGTATTTGCCGAAAATAAACTCTTTGCCACCCTTGATACTACGGTTCGCAAAGTGGTGATCGAAAACCTTCCGTTTTTGCTCACCGATACCGTCGGATTTATCCGTAAACTTCCGCACGGGCTGGTGGAATCCTTTAAATCTACTCTGGACGAGGTACGTGAAGCCGACCTCCTGATGCACGTTGTGGACATTTCGCATCCGGGCTTTGAGGATCAGATTGAGGTGGTAAATCAAACCCTTGCTGAAATCAAGGCCGGCGACAAACCTGTGATGATGGTATTCAACAAAGTGGATGCCTATACGTCCGTTGAAAAAGACGAAACCGACCTGAGTCCTTCAACCCGTGAAAACGTTACCCTCGAAGAACTTAAACGCACCTGGATAGCCCGGGTAAACAGTCCTGCCCAATTTATCTCCGCCACCAAAAAACTGCATTTCGAAGAATTCAAAGAGGCACTTTACAAAACCGTTCACGATATACATATTGTCCGGTATCCATACAACAAGCTGTTGTACTGACCAGGAACAGCTTAGCACGAGAAACCGGGATTCCGTTTTCCGGTTTCACGATTCAATTCCCGGCAATTGATTCGTAATTTCCCTGGTGGCTGTACCCGGAAGTCCCATTCCCCGACCTCTATCCCACCCTGAGGAGCATAAACCTATTTTGCTTAATGCAGAAGGTATAAATCATCTGCTGCTCCATAGCAATTTTGCACCAACTCCGTATCAACTCCGTATCAACTCCGTATCAACGACCATTCAAGTCCTATTTTTAACGGACCTGTCATAGCGTAATCACGGAGGAATCATAGAGAGAACCTGTAATAAAACAATCAAATAAACAGGAGAGCATAATGACTAATATCCGGGATCAACTAATATCGGTTTTCGATGTTTAAATTGCAACAGCAGCATTGGGATTCCGGTCATTAACCAAATCCTCTCAGGCTCAGCTTTACTTTTGACCTTATCCTCTACTTCAGACAAATCTCAAACCAATCTCCCCAATTTATACCTTTGCATCCTGAAACAAGCAGTTTATCATGTTAATTATAGGCATAACGGGCACTCTGGGTGCAGGCAAGGGAACCATTGTTGAATATCTGGTGCGGGAACGGGAGTTTGTATCCTTTTCGGTTCGCGGTTTTATCAGCCGCGAGATTGAGAAGCGGGGCATGCCCGTAAACCGCGACAGCATGGTAATCGTGGCCAATGACCTCAGAGCCAGACATTCGTCAAGTTACATTGTCGACTGCCTGTTTGAGGAAGCCAGGCTCACCGGCAAAAACTGCGTGATTGAAAGCATACGGACTCCCGGTGAAATAGAATCGCTCCGGGTAAAGGGTAGTTTCTATCTTTTTGCCGTGGATGCGGATCCGTTTACGAGATATACACGCATTTCTGAAAGAAAGTCGGAAACCGACCGGATCGATTACGAGACCTTTATAGCAAACGAAGAACGGGAAATGACTTCGGAGGATCCCAATCATCAGAATTTGCGCAAGTGCATAGAAATGGCCGATTACGTATTCACCAACGACCAGAGCGTAGCAGATCTGGAAACAAGCGTAGCACTGGTATTGGATCAGATAGGCATGCAGGAAACGCATGAGGAGTTGTACTAAACCGTTTGCAGAAGCCTGCCTATGAAACTCCTTTCCGTATATGCCGTTGCTGTAATTAACCTCTTGCTTACTGTTTACTATTACCTGTTGATTTTCAGGAAGAAAATCAAACCATCCCTGGCAATGTGGGTATTTTTCACCCTTGCAGTAAGTATGAGTTTGTTTACCTACATCAAAGAAGACTCCCACAGTCTTTGGGACAACGTACTGAATACCACCGATCTGTTTTTTGTGAGTGCGGTAGCGCTGTCCATACTGTTATTCGGTGACCGCAGCACGCGTTTCAGCCGGTTCGATTTGTTATGCCTGTCGGTAGTTATTCTTATCGCAGTTTTCTGGCTGATCACGCAAAACCATCTTGTCACCAATCTTCTGGTGCAGGCCATTCTGGTAATTGCCTATTTCCCCGTTATCCACCGCATGATCCGTACGCGGGAGAATCATGAAAGTTACCCGATCTGGGGAGGAATGCTGCTGGCTGCTGTTTTGGCATTATTTTCTGCCAGCGGAGAACTGGCTCTCGTTTATACCCTCAGGGCCGTTATCTGCATTGTATTGCTGATGGCGTTTATGCGTTATACCGATTATCGCAGTAAACGCAGCATGACTGCGGGGGAAAGAACATAAGTGTAATTATTTTGCCAGAAAAAAAACATGCGCGGCACCGGATTTTTCGGTCTGCCGCGCATGAACATTCAATCAGAATAAAATTTACAACTTCACCGGCTTACCGTTGATATCTACCAGCACGGGATCACCCAATCCGGCTTCTTTCAAACGTTCGAGCTGTGTACGGGCATCGCCCACAACAACGTACACCATATTTTCGGGTCGTATATACCGGCTGTAGATCTTTTGAGCTTCTTCAAGGGTGATTTTTTCAGCAATGCGCTCTTCCTTTTTCACATAATCAACCGGAAGTCCAAATGTACTTATCTCCTGAAGCATCCCCATCAGACTGCCGATGGTTTCAAACTTGCCTGCATTGCCCCTGATCATCGCATTGCGGGTAGTTTCCAGATCCGCAGAGCTGTATTCCTTTCCGTAGGATGAAAGAATTTCGTTGAAAAGCCTGAGCGATTCGAGGGTAAATACGGACTGTACGCTGGAACTGGCAACGAAGGGGCCTTCAACCGAGCGGGGCATAATAAACGAATAGGCTCCGTAGGTGTAGCCTTTCTCCAGGCGAAGCACGCTGAAAAGCTTGCTGCCCGAGCCGTCGCCCAGCTTGTAATTGACAAAGGTTGCAGGGAAAAAGTCCGGATCGTTGCGTTTCATCGCAATGGAACCGATCATAATTACCGATTGTTTTGCATCGGGTACATCCACGAAATAAAGCTGAGGCTTCAGGGGAGCAGCAGGTACCTTTATGCTGACCATATCAACCTGCCTGCCTGACCATGCTTTCTCCAGTCCCGTAAACGACTTCAAAGCAGTTTCCTTTTTCATATCTCCGGCAATGTGGATGCTGGCTACGGAAGGTGTAAAATAACGATTGTAATAATCTTTAAGATCGCTGATTGTAATGCTTTCCACCGATTCTACCGTTCCGGTTATGGCCTGACCCATAATGCTGTTTTCGCCATAGATTTTTTTGTAGAACACATTTCCGGCTATGGCATTGGGATTGGCATTTCGCTGCGCAATGGTGCTAAGGGTCGATTGTTTCAGACGTTCAAATTCGGCTTCATCCCAGCGGGGTTCCAGCAGAATTTCCTCCATCAGTTCGCGTACGGCATCGTAATTTCTTACAAGGCAGTTGGCGGTTAGTGTTATAAATTCGGATGAGGCATTAACATTCATGGAAGCACCGAGCTGTCCGATGGCTTCCTCGAGCTCTTCGGGTGTACGTTTGGCAGTGCCTTCCATCAGCATTTCGGCAACCAGCCGCGCCACTCCGGGTTTTGCCGGATCGTCGAACGTCTGTCCGCCTTTCAACCGGATACTGAACTGAATCAGCGGCAGTTCGTGGCTTTCGATTCCGTAAACGCTCACTCCGTTGCTTAGTTTATGTGTATAGACGTCGGGAGCATTCAGCAGGGGTTTGGGGCCGAGGGGAGGTTCAACGGTACGGTCGAACGTGGTGGGAGTCCGGGGATAATCCTCATCGCCTTCTTCCATTCCTGCAGCCTGTGAACCGGTTTCTTCAATCGATTCCTCTACGATCTCGGCTTTCTGCGAACCGGCAAGGGCCAGTTCAGTTTTACCTTTGGGTACAAAACTGGTTGCAATAAAGTTTGCGTTACGGATGTACTTCTCATATACCCGCATCACATCGTCTTTTGTAACGGCATTCAGCAGGCGTACATCGTCCATCATACGCGAGGGATCTCCACCGAACACGTTGGCCTGTGAGAGCTGGAATGATTTTCCGAGAAGGCTGGAGATGCTGTTGTAAAAAGAGGTTTCGCGCAGGTTTTTGATGCGCTGCAGATCGCTTTCGGTGAACCCGTTCTGTTCAAACTGCCTGAAACCTTCCATAATGGCATCGTATACCTCATTCAGATTCACCGTTTCGAATGCCCTGACGGTGATGTTAAATTTACCTGCCAGCTCAAGGGGGTAATTGTATACCGAAATCCTGGGTGCAAGCTTGCGCTTATCAACGATTTCCTTGTAGAGTGGAGCCTTTTTGCCATCGGCAAGCAGGTCGGCAAGAACTTCGAGGGCATAGGAATCGGGATGATAATTTTCCACCGTTGGGAACACCATGGTGAGTTCCGGAAGACGGGCGAAATTATCTTCGTGTACAAACTTCAGGGTTTGGGTGAGTTTGGCGGGTTCAGGACGAAAAGCTTCCGGCTTTACCCTTGGCTTGAACTCACCAAAATACTTGTGAATAAGGTTTTTAACCTCAACGGCATCAAAATCGCCGGCGACCACCATCGTGGCATTGTTCACGGCATAGTATTTATCGTAGAACTCGCGGACGTCGTCGAGGGTAGCAGCCCGGATGTCGTCCATCGAACCGATAACCTGCCAGGAGTAGGGATGCTTATCGCCGAACAGGCTTTTATCGATCACATAACCGGTATGTCCGTATGGCTGGTTATCGACGCGCTGTCGTTTTTCGTTGATAACGATATCTTTCTCTCTTTCCAGTGCCAGTTGAGTAACGGTATTGATGAGGAAGCCCATGCGGTCGCTTTCCATCCAGAATATTTTTTCGAGGGCATCCCTGGGCACAACTTCATAATAAACGGTGCCGTCGTTCCAGGTACCGCCGTTAAAAGTTCCGCCAAGGTCATCGATTTTGCGGAAGAACTCCCCTTTCCCCACGTTTTCCGAATTCTGGAAGAGCATATGTTCGAAAAAGTGGGCAAATCCGGTTTTTCCGGGTTTCTCCCGGCTTGATCCCACATGGTACAGAATGGCAACTGCCACTATGGGGTCGGAATGATCCTGGTGCAGAACGACTTCAAGGCCATTATCAAGTTTATACTTTTCGAAATCAACGTGAAAACCTCCCTTTTCGCCTTTTTGGGCTAAAGCTTGTGTAGTTCCGCTGATCATCAGGCCTGTGAGAATCGTCATGATTAGAATTTTGAATATTAGTTTCATATAAACAGTAGATTGGTGATTCTGTTAAAGGATATCCGGAATGAATAGGTTTACCAGGCCACATCGGCCCGGCGAACCGGCATGGTCATACACCGGCAGCCACCCCCTCCGCGTGAGAGTTCTGCACCTTCAATGGCTATCACACAACGTTCATAGTCGTTGATATCCACTTTATTGGCAACAACATCCTTTGCCTTCAGTATAGCGAAGCCATTCCGGCTCATCTCTTCCAGCGTATTGGTATTTCGGCTGTATCCCATCACTTTCCCCGGGGCAACGGCAAAGAAATTGGCGCCGCTGTGCCATTGTTCCCGCTCCTGCCATACCACATCATCGGAACCTCCGCAGTTCAGGGTGCGGATCTCCATACCCAGTTGTCTGAGTATGGTGGGAATATTAAGTACTTCCGAAATCCGGACCTTACCGTTTTCGATGGCTATATGAATGGTAAGAAAACGGCTCGAATGCATGATCAGGGGTTCATAAATCATACAAAGGTCCTTGTCGAGGAAGGTAAACACCATGTCGAGGTGTATGAACGACTCCGGCTCGTAGGGCAGTTCCTGAACTATGATGTGCTTTGTTACCTGTTCGGCCTTGTAATGGTCGATAAGGAAGTCGATGGCCCTGGGTGTGGTACGCGAGCCGGTTCCCACCAGCAGAATGTCTTCACGGGCTACCAGAAAGTCTCCGCCTTCAAAACTGAAATCCTTACAGAAATGACTTCTGGTAAGCGGGTTGACGGTACGGTGCGAGAACGCCGGGTGGTTTTCGAAGATGGCTTCCATTATCATCGACTCACGGTGCCGTATTCTGCTTGCCATTTTGCTGATTAGTACCCGCTGCCCGACGGAAATGGAGGCATCGCGGGTAAAAAAGAAATTATGAAGGGGCTCGAGTTCAAACCGCTCCTTGCTCAGAAAGCGGGAGAGGTTATCTCTTTTCAGCTCCACGCCTTCAATCAGCGCTTTAGTAAGCTGAGAGGGATCCATCTGCATCAATTCCTCGCGAAGCGACTCCACCCGTTCGTGTTCGATGATTCGGGCAAGCAGATCGTTTTTAACGTTATCGTTTTCCAGTACCTGACAAAGTAGATCGCGAACTTCCCAGGTAGTGGTATAGCGTTGAAGAACACCCCTGAACTGACCGTACTCCTTTCCGGCAACGCTGAGGTTCAGGATATCGCTGTAGAGCGCTTTCTGAACCATATTGGGTGTCATGTTCTCCACCTCACTTCCGGGGGAGTGTATGATAACGCCTTCCAGCTTCCCTATCTCGGAATTTATCCGAATACCTTTTCTATCCATAGCCTTATAGCTTTCGCTTCGAATGACCTGCAAAGGTAATATTGTTTTTGAGTTTCCTGAAGCCTGCCCGTTTCAGTGCCGATTTGCCGAACATCTCTTCAAAAACGGGCTTTTCAAGCTGTTCCCATGTTTCACGCGACCATTCGATCCAGTTTCCTGAAGGTTCAAAATCAGGGATTTGGTGTATCAGTGAAAAACGGTTCCACGGACAAACTTCCTGACAGACATCGCAGCCGAAGATCCAGCCGTCGGTCTGACCTTCAAATTCGCCGGGAATATTGTCCTTCAGTTCGATGGTAAGATAGGATATGCACTTCCCGGCATCCAGTTCCCGGTTGCCGGTGATGGCTCCCGTCGGGCAGGCATCCATACAGCGTGTGCAGTCGCCGCAGTAGTTTCCGCCGAAAGGCATGTCGTATTCAAGTTCGAGATCCGTAATGATTTCTCCGATAAAGAAATACGATCCGTGTCGCCGGGTAATCATCATGGTATTGCGGCCGATCCAGCCCAGTCCGGCATTTACTGCCCAGGCCCGGTCGAGAACGGGTGCCGAGTCGGTAAACACCCTGTAATTTATAGCTCCGGCTTTTTCTTCAATCCTTTGTGCCAGCTGGTAAAGTTTGTCGCGGATAACGAAATGATAATCGGTTCCAAAAGCATAACGGGAGACTTTGTAAGGCGAAGCAAAACCGGTCCGGTTTCCCGGATAGTAGTTCATCAGCACCGATATTACCGATTTTGCATCATCGACCAGCAGGCGGGGGTCGAGCCGTTTATCGAAGTGATTTCCCATATAGCCCATACCGGCATTCCGTCCCTCTTTCAGCCATTTTGTAAGCCGCGGTTCTTCTTCATCGAGTCGCCTGGCGCGGCTGATGCCGCAAAAGGAGAACCCGAGCTGAAGGGCCATTTGCCTGATAAAATCGCTCATTGCGGCTTTGGATGACATTGCGGTAGCTTGCAGATTTGGTTAAAAAAATCCGGATTGTTTCCGTTTGTGTATCTCGGGTCCGTGGTTCTTGCTTAAAAGAGTTCGGACTGTTTTCCGGGTTTAACTTTCCCGAGATGGGAATAAGCCATGGGGGTAACCTCCCTGCCCCGGGGGGTTCGCATCAGGTATCCTTCCTGGATAAGGAAAGGTTCGTACACCTCTTCAATGGTTCCCGAATCTTCACCAACAGCCGTGGCAATGGTCGTAAGTCCGACAGGTCCTCCGCGGAATTTATCGATTATGGTTGAGAGGATACGGTTATCCATTTCATCCAATCCGTTTTTATCAACCTGGAGTGCTGCCAGTGCATACTGTGCAATTTCCAGATCGATGGATCCGTTGCCTTTAATCTGGGCGAAGTCGCGGACTCTGCGCAGAAGAAGATTGGCGATGCGCGGGGTTCCGCGGCTGCGGCGTGCAATCTCGGCGGCAGCATTGTGCGCTATCTCCACCTTAAGAATGTTGCAGCTGCGTTTAACAATACCTTCGAGTGTGGCTGCATCGTAATAGGAAAGCCGTGCATTGATACCGAAACGTGAACGCAGCGGGGCTGTGAGCAATCCCGAGCGGGTAGTGGCTCCAACCAGTGTAAACGGATTGAGGGTAATCTGCACGCTGCGGGCGTTGGGACCGGTCTCGATCATGATATCGATGCGGTAATCTTCCATGGCCGAATACAGGTATTCTTCAACAACCGGACTCAGGCGGTGAATTTCATCGATAAACAAAACATCGTTGGGCTCCAGGTTGGTAAGCAGTCCGGCAAGATCACCGGGCTTATCGAGTACTGGACCTGAGGTGATCCGTATGTTCACGCCGAGTTCGTTGGCAATGATGTGCGACAGCGTTGTTTTACCAAGTCCGGGGGGGCCGTGCAGCAATACGTGATCGAGGGATTCGCCGCGCATACGGGCTGCCTGAACAAAGATACGTAGGTTCTCGACCACACCGGGCTGCCCCGAAAAGTCGGCAAAATCGCCCGGACGCAAGACTTTCTCTATCTCGCGTTCGGCAGGCGTGAGATGATCGGCTTCCGCATCCAGGTTCTTGTTCATAGGCCTATTATTGTGTGTGACAAAGGTAAACAATTATTCACGTAAAGGTAAAACCGCGTCAACAGCCCTTTGAGCCGCGCCGGGAATAAAATAATTTTCCGGCTTCAGCCGGGTGGTTTATTTTAATTCCATACCTTAGCAACTGGTAAAAAAAGTTGGTCATAACGTTTGAATTCCATGAAAGAGATAGTAGTTGCCATCGATTTTTCAAAAGGATCGCTCCATGCGCTCGACTATGCCATTGAATTTGCTAACCATGTAAAAAGCAACATCATGATGGTGTGGGTTGACAGCCATACAAACCAGGATTTTGCATTCTCGGCAGAGGTGAACGAATTCAGGGAAGAGGCGGTAAAAAACATGGATGAAATTCTGAAAGAAAAGAAAGGAAAGCTGAAGCATGGGAAGCTCTCGTACAAACTTCGCAAGGGAAAAGTTTACCAGGAAATAGCCAACCAGGCCAAATACAACGATGCTTCGCTGATTATTGCCGGCACGCACGGCGTAACCGGGTATGAGGAATTCTGGATCGGCAGCAATGCATACCGCATTGTATCGTATGCACCCTGTCCGGTAATTACCGTTCGCTACGATTTCAATATCCAGAGAGATGGAATCAAAACCATTGTGCTGCCTGTTGACAGCACCCTTGATACCAGGCAGAAAGTACCTTTCAGCGTGGAGGTGGCTAAAGCTTTCAATGCCGACATACATATACTGGCACTTTATTCAACCACCATAAAGGCGGTGCAGCGCAAGGTTGACAATTATGCCCGTCAGGTACAGAAGTATATCGGCGATTCCGGTGTAAACCACCAGCTCGAAAGTCTTCAGGCGGATAATATTACAAACGTGGCCATCGAATACGCCCGCCGTGTGGATGCCGATCTGATCGCCATTATGACGGAACAGGAAACTACTGCTTCCAATATCCTGCTGGGACCGTTCGCTCAGCAGATGGTGAATCATTCCCCCATTCCCGTGCTGAGTATCCAACCAAAGGAAATATATTCGATCTCAACGCGTTAATTGTACATGCGCAGATATTTTCTTCTTTTAATGATACTTCTGGCAGGCATATGTACGCACGCCCAGGAAGGGAGTGTTGAGGTAATTGCCGATGAGCGGATCGATCTTCTGATTGATAAACACCGGTATCTGAACCGTCATCAGAGTACGCTGGAAGGATGGAGAGTTCAGATTTTCTTCGACTCCGGCGCCAATTCCAAACGTCGTGCAACGGAAGCCCAGAAACGTTTCTCGGACCGATACGCTTCAACCAAGGCATATCTCTCCTTTAAAGAACCCTACTACAGGGTAAGAGTTGGCGACTTCCGCTCAAGACTCGAAGCCGAAGGTTTTCTCAACAACATACGCAACGATTATCCCAATGCCTTCACAGTAAGCGACATGATTGACCCGCCGCCGCTCGAAACAAAACGATAATACGGGTATTTGTTGAGATGATGTATTCCATTTATTACCCGATTTACAAATAATCGCCCGGTATTGGAAATTATTGGAATAAGTGTTATTTTAGCCTGAAAGAAATACCTGCACACTATGAGAACCATCATTTCAGCCATCGATTTTTCCGATTGTTCCATTAACGCACTGGAACATGCCATCAGCATCGCAGCAAAATCCGATTCTAACATCCTGATGCTATGGGTTAATAATCCCAACACTACAAAAACAATTCTGTCTTCCGACCTTTCCGACGACCTGCTTGAAGAGGTGGAACATCAGTTCACCCGCCTCATCAACAAATACGAAAAAGAGCTTCCCAACTCCAGAATCGATTACATTATCCGTGAAGGAAAGGTATATAAAGAAGTAGTGAATCAGGCAAGGGAATCGGAAGCATGGCTGATTGTTGCCGGTACACACGGCTCATCCGGCTTTGAAGAGCTCTGGATAGGCAGTAACGCCAATCGTATTGTTACTGCAGCTCCATGCCCGGTAATTACCATTCGCACAGGCATTCCTATTGTTCGTGATCTGAAGAAAATCGTAATGCCCGTCGACAGCTCCATGGAGACGCGCCAGAAAGTGCCCTTCACCAGCGAACTGGCAAAGTTGTTCGATGCCGAAGTACACATACTGGCAACCTACACTACTACCGTTGAAAACGTGAGAGGAACCGTTATGAGCTATGCCAAACAGTCGGCCAAATATTTTAAGGAACACGATGTGAAACATTTCATTGTAGAAACAGAGTCGGACAATATTGCCACCTCTACGATGGAATATGCCAGGCAGTCCGATGCCAATCTGATCTCAATAATGACGGAGCAGGAAAAAGCCGCATCCAATCTCTGGCTTGGTCCTTACGCACAGCAGATGGTGCACCATTCTCCCATCCCTGTGCTCAGCATTCATCCTATGGAAATTCTGATCTCTATGGGTTATTGATTCAATCGTCCCCGACAGGGAGAGGTTACAGACAAAACAATCTCAATAAAGAAGCCCCGCTTTTGCATTGGCGGGGCTACTTTATTTTTTGTCGCGTCTGTCCTTAGTTCCTGTCGAGGCAGTTAAGGTCGGTAAAAGCTGTTTTCAGCCTGGCGATCATGGTCTTCTGACCTTCGCTCAGCCACTTGCGCGGGTCGTAATATTTCTTATTGGGCTTGTCTTCTCCTTCCGGATTTCCGATTTGTCCCTGAAGGTATCCTTCGTTTTTCTTGTAGTAGTTCATCACACCTTCCCAGGTAGCCCATTGGGTATCGGTATCGATGTTCATCTTGATAACCCCGTAAGAGATTGCCTCGCGTATTTCTTCACGGCTTGATCCGGATCCTCCGTGGAAAACGAAGTTGACCGGTTTGGAAGCCGTATTGAACTTCTTCTCGATGTATTCCTGTGAATTTTTGAGTATTACGGGTTCCAGGCGTACATTTCCGGGCTTATAAACGCCGTGAACGTTGCCGAAGGACGCAGCAATGGTAAAACGGTCGCTGATTTTCATAAGTTCGGCATAGGCGAATGCCACATCTTCGGGCTGGGTATACAGTTTGGAGCTTTCAACACCGGTATTATCCACTCCGTCTTCCTCTCCTCCGGTAACACCCAGTTCAATTTCGAGGGTCATGCCCATTTTGCTCATACGGGCAAGGTATTTGGCGCAGATTTCAACGTTTTCGGCCAGACTTTCTTCTGAAAGGTCAAGCATATGCGAACTGAAGAGCGGTTTACCGGTTTCTGCGAAAAATTTTTCTCCGGCATCGAGAAGGCCGTCGATCCAGGGCAGAAGTTTCTTTGCTGCGTGGTCGGTATGAAGGATGACCGGAATGCCGTAAAGTTCGGCAAGCATGTGCACGTGTCTTGCGCCTGAAACAGCACCGGCGATGGCAGCGCGTTCCCCTTCGTTAGGCAGGAATTTACCGGCATAGAAATGTGCTCCGCCGTTTGAAAACTGTATTATTACGGGTGAATTAACTTCGCGGGCAGCCTGCATAACGGCATTAACCGAATCGGTGCCTACAACGTTAACAGCGGGAAGAGCAAACCCGTTTGCCCTGGCAATTCTGAACACTTCCTGAACATCACCGCCGGTAGCAACGCCCGGTTTTACCTTATCGAAAACTCTTTCTGACATTTGAAAAAAGGGTTAAATTGGACTGAATGAATTATCTTCGCAAAGGTAATCAATTTTAGGTGATTGAATAAGTGAATGCCTGAAACTGAGACATAAAAACAGGTTCCAATAACATTTTTGCCGCAAAGCCGTATGTCGTTCGAGATAAAAATCCGAGAGCTGATTTCCGATAATTATTCGGGATCGGCTGCCATTCTTGAAAAGATCATCAGGAGTATTCAAACTTACATCAACAGCAAAGAGGTAAATCAGGAATACCTGAGGGAGAATCTTGAAAAGGTAACCAATCATTTCCCTGATCTGGCCGTTCTGCATCATTTCATGCAGCAATTTTACGATTTGCTCGACGATGCCGTTACCGGAGCCTGGAACAATGAAAAGACCATCAACCGTATCGGTCAGTTTCTGGCATCGTATACAAGGCAGTGGGATGACAGCATCGGGCAGGCAGCAGAACGCATGGAGCGGCTGGTTCAGTTTCAGGGTAAAAAAGTTCTTCTGCACAGCAACAGCTCTAGCATTCACATCCTTTTCGAGCATCTGGCCACACACAACATATTTCCACCGGTTTATCAAACCATGTCGGGTCCGGTTTTTGAAGGAAAGCTGCAGGCCAGGGCATTGAGCGATCTTGGATGCAAGGTACATTTCATCAACGAAGCAGCTATCGGACGGTTTATTCATGAAATTGACTTTGCTGTAATGGGAGCCGATAACGTATTTACCGATGGTTTTACCAATAAAATAGGGACCTATCCCATTGCGCTGGTATGCAGAGAGGCAGGAAAGCCGTTTTATGTTATCTGCGATTCCCGAAAACGTTCACCCCTGGATTTCAGGAGCCGGGTAACGGCAATTTTCGAAAGCGAAGAGCCACAGGGAGAGTTGTGGAATAATGCACCGAAAGCCATTACTCCCGTGAATTATTACTTTGAATTTACCCCAAGCAGTCTGGTTTCGGCGTATTTTTTTGAAGATACCTGGTGGGAAATTAATCCTTAATTCGAAATAAAAACTAGCATAACAACGGCTTTTGGAAAAAAACTCCGCCACATTTGCGATGGGAGCGATTTTTTACCGAAATTTGCACCCTTGGAATATGGCCCCGTAGTTCAGCTGAATAGAACGTCAGATTCCGGTTCTGAAAGTCACAGGTTTGAATCCTGTCGGGGTCACAAGCATACGCCTGTTTGTAAGAAAAAGAGAGAGATTTCACCAAAGGAGATCCCTCTCTTTTGTGTTATAAAACACCCTGTTTCAAAGCAGATTTTGCATTGCTGCATGAATAATGCAAGAAATAAACCGGTATAACAGAAATTCTGAATCGGTCGAGCCTAAAGCGTAAAGCTTTTCAATTCTACTTCGGCTTTTATTTTTTCGATTACCAGTCTGATCAGACTGTCAAGGGGACTGCCTTCGGTGTAATCGGCCGGGGCTATGTAGCCGGCCCGGTTTTGCCGTATCAGGTTTTCGCAGTTCTGTCGGGGCGAGGGCTTGTCTCTCGCAGACTTAATTTCGGGATTATACACGGCGATTGCTGTCCCGCCCTGATATTTGATCATCTTCATGGCCGGCACATCGGTTTCTCCGTCGCCGATATAAATCATCTGTTTAAACGGGATGGTTCGTTCCTCCTCGGGCAGGTACTTATTGATCAGTGTATTGTCGTAGGAGTTATTGATTCCTTTATTGATCCGGAACAAATACTGGGTTTTATTGGTATAGTTGATGGCAAGAGCCGGCCACACAGCTACCCCGTTGGCATCGTAGCGGTATCCGGAAGCATAGATATTGGTAAAGTGCCTGGCAATAGGGGTTCCGCTGATAAACTCCCGGAGTCCGGACGATATTATATGATGCTCCAGTTCTATTCCGCGTTCCCTGGCAAAGGCATTGATCCGGTCGAACCAGGATTCCACCCCTTTGAAAAAGGTAATCCCGCTTCCATACTGTTCGAAGTCGCTGCGGCGGATGGGCAGGTCGCGGCGGCGGGCTTCATCCAGCGAAAGCTGCATGTATGCCAGTATCTCGTCCATATCGTTTTCTTTGGCGATCTGGTTGGCATGTGCCCAGAATTCGGCAGCAGGAATTTTGAGTGACGGCAGGAACGTATGCTCCTGCATATTCCCGGGAGCCAGCGTGCCGTCGAAATCATAGGCAATCGCGATTTTTACAGGGAGTATTGGCATTTTGAGGATGTATTTTATGCAAATGTAATGTAAACCCTGTTGTATTCAACTCGTAACGAAGTATCGCTATACAGAACGGTTTGATAAAAATAGCAAAGTGCCGGAGGTACTGCCAGATGAAGGTGATAAAGCAGGGCTTCCGGACCGGGGCATTCGGACTGAAACGTTAATTGGTAAACAATCCTACCATCAGTTTGTTAATATTCCGTTAATGAAAAACCCTGGCAGGCCTGAAGCCCCTGATATCGGGCTGTTTTAAGGGGAAAGTATGCTGTTTTTCAGTCACTAACAGAATTATATGATCAAGAAAGTTCTTGTAGCAAACCGTGGAGAGATCGCGGTACGTATCATGCGGTCGTGCCGCGAGATGGGAATCCCCACTGTTGCTGTATATTCTGAAGCCGATCGCACAGCCATGCATGTTCGCTATGCCGACGAGGCCTATTACATCGGAGCAGCACCTTCTTCCGAGAGTTATCTGAACATTGAGCGTATACTTGAGGTAGCCCGCAAATCGAAAGCGGATGCCATTCATCCGGGCTATGGATTTCTTTCGGAGAATGCGGAGTTTTCGGAGCGCTGCAGTGCCGAAGGCATTGAATTTATCGGTCCGGGTCCGGATGCCATCCGTCAGATGGGAGATAAAATTACTGCCCGCAAAACCATGATAGCTGCAGGCGTACCCGTTGTTCCGGGAACCGTTGGTGCCATTACCAGTTTTGAGGAGGCCATAGATAAGATTCGTGAGATCGGTCTGCCGGTGATGATAAAAGCATCCGCCGGCGGTGGCGGGAAGGGAATGCGCCTGGTAAAGGATGAAGCATCCGTTGAAAGCTCCCTTCGTGGTGCCCGTTCGGAGGCAAAAGCAGCCTTTGGCGACGATGCCGTTTACATCGAGAAGTACATAGAATCGCCTCACCATATTGAATTTCAGATACTTGCCGACAAACACGGAAATGCCATACATCTGTTTGAACGGGAGTGTTCGGTGCAGCGCAGACATCAAAAAGTGGTGGAGGAAACTCCTTCGCCCCTGCTAACCCCCGCTATACGGGCCGAAATGGGAGCCCATGCCGTTGCAGCCGCCAAAGCGTGTAATTATCACGGAGCCGGAACCATAGAATTTATTGTTGACGACAATCTGAACTACTACTTCCTGGAAATGAACACCCGCCTTCAGGTAGAGCATCCGATCACGGAACGCGTGGTTGGTGTTGACCTGGTGAAGGAGATGATCAACATCGCCAACGGCATACCCCTCTCCTATCGTCAGGAGGATCTGAAGCAGTCGGGCCACGCCATCGAGTGCCGGATATATGCAGAAGACCCTGACCAGAATTTCATGCCGAGTCCGGGAACCATACGTCATATTTCCGAACCTCTCGGGTTGGGAGTGCGGCACGACGGGTATGTTTACGAGGGGTATACCATTCCCATCTACTACGATCCCATGATTTCGAAGCTGATTGTATGGGCACCCAACCGGGATGAGGCCATCGGCAGGATGAGCCGGGCGTTGCATGAATACAAAATTACCGGGGTAAAAACATCCATACCTTTCCTTGCCCGCATTATGGAATCGCCGGTCTTTCGCTCGGGAAAATACAACACCCATTTTATTGAGGAAAACAGCGAGTTTCTGTTTTCACAAGCCGACTGTGACGGAATATGCGAGGATATGGCCCTGATTGCTGCCTATCTGGAATATACCGCGGTACTTCAGCACACGGAAGCGGCTCCGGAAGAACAGAAACCGGCCAGCCGCTGGAAGAATTTTGAACGCCGGGCTTACATTTAACCTTTGAATTTATGCCAATAGAGATAAACATTGACGGGCGTACTGCCCTTGTTGAAGAGCTGAAGCGCGACGGTAACCTGGTAACATTCAAAGTGGATGATGAGATTTACGAGGTGGATGCCATGCGCGTTGGTCAGGGACTCTATTCCATGATCTACAAGGGAAGATCGTACAATCTGGAAATGATCGACAACGGCTCTCCCAGACATTATACGGTTAACTCCTTTCACGATTCGTGGCAGCTCGAGGTAATCGATGCACAAACCCGTTACCGGATGAACCGGTCGAAAGGCGATGATACCGACAGCGGCAATACCATTGTTTCGCCCATGCCCGGGAAGATCGTAAAAATTCCTGTAAAAACCGGCGATGCAGTAGAAGCAGGTCAGACACTTATCATTGTATCGGCAATGAAAATGGAAAGCGAATTCAAGGCCAAATCTGCCGGAACTGTTAAGTCCGTTCATGTTGCGGAAGGCGATACGGTGGACAGCAATAAGGTGCTGGTTGTGGTGGAGTAGAATAAGAAACGAGTTTTTACAGAGCAGATCCGCTTCCAGAGCATCCGCCGGAGGCGGAGGCGGAGGCGGAGGCGGAGGCGGAGGCGGAGGCGGAGGCGACCCAGGCAGAAAAAGGAGCAAGGGAAGGAAAGTCTAATTTTTAATTTCTAATTTTAATTTCTAAAAATTAAATACTCAGCCTTAACCTCAACCTTAAAAAAAGTCCGAAATCAAAAATCCCAAATAGAGAATATGTCAAATCTGGATGAAATATACCGCAGGCTCGAAGAACGCAACCGCCAGGCTGAACTTGGAGGCGGACAGGAGCGCATCGACAAACTGCATAAAACGGGACGTAAAACGGCCCGGGAGCGTATCGTTATGCTTCTGGATCCGGGTTCTTTTGTTGAATTCGATCGTTTTGTGGTGCATCGCGCCCGCGATTTTGATATGGAAAAAACGCTGATTTCGGGCGACGGGGTTGTAAGCGGCTACGGTAAAATTGACGGAAGGCTGGTGTATGTATTTGCTCAGGATTTCACCGTTTTCGGGGGAACGCTGAGCCGTGCCAATGCCGACAAAGTAATAAAAATCATGGATCTGGCCCTTAAGATGGGCGCTCCGGTAATCGGACTCAACGACTCCGGCGGAGCACGTATTCAGGAAGGTGTGGAGAGTCTGGCAGGTTATGCCGATATATTTTACCGCAACGTAATGAGCAGCGGCGTGGTTCCGCAGATCAGTGCCATCCTCGGTGCATGTGCCGGAGGTGCGGTTTACAGTCCCGCCATTACCGACTTTATCCTTATGACAAAGGAATCGAGTTACATGTTTGTTACCGGTCCGGATGTGATTAAAGCGGTCACCCATGAAGAAGTAACCAAGGACGAGCTTGGCGGTGCCATGACGCACAATGCCAGAAGCGGCGTTGCCCATCTTATGGCCGACGACGATGAGCAGGCCATGATGATGATCAGGGAGCTGATAAGCTTCCTGCCTTCCAACAACATGGAAGAACCTCCGGTGATGAAATCGACCGACGACCCCAACCGCGAGGATGAAAAGCTTCAGGGGATTGTTCCCGCCGATCCGAATAAGCCGTACGACATGACCGAAATCATTCACAGCGTGGTGGACGACGGTAACTTCATGCAGATAATGCCGCATTATGCGCAGAACATCATTACCGGTTTCGGCCGGCTGAACGGGAAACCGGTAGGCATAGTGGCTAACCAGCCCTCTGTGCTTGCCGGGGTGCTCGACATCAACAGCTCGGTTAAAGCTGCCCGTTTTGTGCGCTTTTGCGATGCTTTCAACATCCCTCTGGTCACTTTCGTGGATGTTCCCGGATTCTTACCCGGCACTTCACAGGAATTCGGAGGAATTATCAAGCACGGAGCAAAACTGCTTTATGCCTATGCCGAAGCTACCGTTCCCAAGATTACCGTCATTACCCGAAAAGCATACGGAGGAGCTTACGATGTAATGTCGAGCAAGCATATCGGAGCCGATGTGAACTACGCCTGGCCAACTGCTGAAATTGCCGTTATGGGTGCAGAAGGTGCTGTAAACATCATCTTCCGAGATAAGCTTACCGACGACGACAAGGCAAAGGCCGTACAAAACTACCGTGATGTATTTGCCAGTCCTTACAAAGCCGCAGAACAGGGGTATATTGATGAGATCATTTATCCGGCAACCACACGCCGAAAACTGATTCAGGCACTCGATATGTGCTCGAACAAGCGTAAGAGCAACCCTCCGCGCAAGCACGGCAACATTCCCCTGTAAGCATGCGATAACAATTACATAAATATTTACCCGGACACCGTAATGGACTGTCCGGGTTTTTTATTTCTGCATCAGGGGTTTTCGCGGCAATAAGCCACCAGCGCATCCACGTGAATTCGGGTGGTATTGAGCATGGGTATGCCGTAATAGAACGGGTCGGCAAGGATAAGCGGGAATTCGGTACATCCAAGGATAAGGCTGTCGATCTGCTGTTGTTGCACCATTTTCCCGATAATACTTATAAGCAGATCACGGGTGTCGTCCCTGAAGATACCGAGTTCTATTTCTGTAAAGAGCTTATAATGCAGCAATTCCCGGTCTTCCTTTGCAGGAAGCACGACTTCCATCCCTTTTCGCCGGAAGGAATCGGGATAGAAAGATGCATCCATGGTGAAACCCGTGCCAAAAAGTCCAGGACGCTTCAGGTTTCTGCGAAAGGCTTCAGTACGGGCAGCCTCCACAATGCTGATAAGGGGCAGCCCCGCTCGTCCGCTGATTTCATCGAAAAAAATGTGCGGAGTATTGGCGGTGATGGCAGCGAAATCTGCTCCTGCATCCTTCAGGCGTGCGATCGCTTCAGACAGGTAAGCAATTGCACTTTCATAATTGCCCGATCGCATGAATCCCATCAGCTTCCCAAGGCTCACGCTGTAGATAATAATCTCGGGGTAATTCATTTCACCCTTACCGTCCTTGAAGGAATCAATAATGGCCTTGTAATAGTCTACCGTTGCTTCGGGTCCAGTACCGCCGATTAAACCGATTTTCTTCATACGATAGATATTTTAATGAAATTCCATTAACAACGATCTATAATATCCTGATAAAATTCCCTGTAATCATTGGCCGGGCTCTGCAAACAAAGGACCGTTAACTGCTGTGTGTTTTTGAAGGATTTGCTCCAGCAGAATGGCTGCTCCTTCAATCAATGCAGGGCAAACGGACTGAAAAGCACCGCTGTGGTTTGCATTATCGCGACCTTCGGTGGTACTGAGATTATGTTTCAGCAGTTTACTGCACTGAAGGTCGCCAAAACGGTTTTCGAATTCCAGAAGAAATTCATTTGTAATCTGCAAAACATTTGCTTTGTCGGATGCATTACCGGATGGTGAATAGCCAAAATACAGTCCGATCACCATCAGCGAACCGCTCACCGCTCCGCACATTTCACCACGTGAAGCTATTCCTCCGCCGAAGGCAGAAGCCAGTAAGAATGCCGAAACATCTTCCCTGAAAAACGCGCGGCCAAAGGGGTAAAGAATGGATTGAGCGCAGTTGCTGCCATTGGCAAACAGTTGTTTAGCCTCAGAAGCCTTGTCCATGATCTCAATTTTCCGGTACGAGTTGAAAGGTACCTCCTGTTTAGAAAAACGAAGGTACAAGATTATTAAACAGGCAACACCTCACCTGGTATTTAGGATGTGCAACTCCGATTCTGAATATCAAAAAGAAAATTATTAAAAAAAAGTAGCGTCGGGCTGAGCCGGTTTTGATACAAACGGTGTAATAGACATCACAAAACCAAATTAACCGTGTATCATGAAAAGTATGCCTTTTTACCTGTTCCAGGTTGCCCTGATGTCAACCTTAGCAATTTTCAGTTCCTGCAGTAAGGACAAGGATAGCAATCCGGATCCCGACAATAATAAACCGGTACTGGTTTACAATGAAACTATTATCGGAATGACCGGTGTTACATCCGGTATAGAAATTACGGCGACCGATCCCGACGGCGATGAACTTTCCTATACCTGGACACTGGTGACATCCCCTTCCGGATCTGTACCCATTTTCGCTCCTTTGATGAACCGAGCCGACTTTACAACGGCCATTCCCGGCATTTACAAGGTTGAAGTCGTTGTTAAAGACAACAAGGGGAGCCAGGCCGTTGCCGTGGTTAACCTTTATATCGGAGGAGAACTGCCGTCAAACATAAGCAGCAATACCACGCTTCCCGACCTGTTCGCCGACGAGGCTTATCCTGATTATTATGCAAACCGTTCGGTGCAGATTACGGCAGGCCTGACGCTTGATGCCGGGGTAGTAATAGAGTGCGCCTCCGATATAACAATTTTTGTGAACGGAGCCAACGCCTACCTTAATGCCGGAGGAACGGCATCCAGGAACATCATCTTCAGGGGAAGTGAAAAAATTAAAGGATGGTGGAAAACCATCAACTTCAACTCGGTAAACCTGAATAACAAACTGGATCATGTGCAGGTACTTCATGCCGGAAGTTCTGCCATTGCCGGATACAAGACTGCCATTTATATCAAAAGCAGTTCTTCTTACAGGGCAGCGATTACCAACACGAGGATATCACTGACCGATGGATACGGACTGTTTATTGACGGAAATGAAAACGGATTGATTGATTTTTCAGGAAATACATTTTCCGATAATTCGGATGCCCCCATGATGGTCGGAGCTGAAAGCCTTTATGCACTTGACAATGCATCGCAATATACCGGCAACGGAACTCAGGCCATTGTGGTGAAAGCACCCGGCAACACGAATGCACGATTTGAATCAAGCGGAAGCATCAAAGCACTCAGTATTGAATATCACTTCAGGAGCAGTGCCGAACTGCAAACAAATCTCACCTTTGAACCGGGAGTTACCTGCCTCTTCAATTCAGGGACGAGACTTTGGGTAACCTCTGACGGAGCAATTATTGCCAATGGCAGTGCCTCTGAGAAAATCACCTTTTCGGGAATCTTCGCAAGCCCGGGAGCCTGGAATGGCATTGAACTGGCATCCGCTTCCCCCGAAAACAGCATAGATTACGCAGTTATCAGTTATGGAGGCAACAGCAGCGGGCGGGATGCCAACATTTATATGTTCAATCCTTCAAAACTTACACTTACAAACAGTACCATTTCCGATAGCCAGACCTGGGGCTTATTCAAAGCATCGGGGAGTACCGACCTGACAGAGAGCAATAATGTATTCTTCAACAATGCTTCCGGTGATATAGGTGGAAGTTAAATCAACAAATTAAAAAAACAAAAACCATGAATCCAAAGATAAACTTCATACTTATACTTTTTGCAGCGGTTTTTATTACCAGTTGCGGAAAAGACGATGATGGAACCAATCAGACCAGTATTTTAAATCCTGAAAGGTTTAAAGCAAAAATTACCTACGGAACCGGGACCGAATTTGATGAAATAGAATTTGATGAAGGTAAACTGGTGACTGCCGGGAACATTCTGACCGACGATTCAGACTCGTATCTTGCTATTACGGCAACAGACCTGGATGCCAGCATGACCATCAATTTTTACCCGCCCGATAATTCTCCGCTCAAGGATGATGTGATTTCCATAATGATTTATACTCAGCAACTAAAGCCCTGGTCACGCGACAAGACATACACCACCGTATATGTTGCACAGCATCCCTACGTTGAAGAATATGCGGTCGTGAGTTACTGGGATGGCTCGGAAGAAAGGGACTTTCTCTCCTCCAACCGGCCCGAATCGATGAGCGGCAAGGTTAAACTATGGAGGGAAGGCAAAATGCTTAAAGGAGAAATTGCAACAAGAATTGGTCTGCAATCGTACGATAACCGCCTGGTTTACATCACTATGGAATTTGAACTCAGGACTGAAGATGACGGGCTTACCGATTAAAATTCAAGGAATCCTGAGGCATTTTTAACAGCATTACCCGTGCTATTGATACCGGTAGCACGGGTAATTGACGGCCATATGAAAATTACTACTACAGGTCTCCCTGCAGGCCGTTGACCTGAACTGAGAATATCGACTCGGTCGTTTGTCAAAAATTGTTAATCATGAGAAATATACTTCTAAAAATAAGCTTTGTACTAACGCTTGCCACCGCTCATACAGGACTCATGGCCCAGAAATCCCCCGCAGCTGCCGGCGGAGATGCCGCGGGCAGCGGGGGTTCGGCAGGTTATTCCATAGGACAGGTTTTTTATACGGCCAATTCCGGGCCGGATGGTTCAGTATTACAGGGCGTTCAGCAGCCCTATGAGATATCTGTTATTACTGTAACCGAAAAAGCTGAAGACATTGAGCTGATCGTTTCAGCATTTCCCAACCCGACGACAGGTATACTGATAATCCGTATCAATTCGGCTGCCCTGGCTACTTTCAGGAAACTGGACTACCGGCTCTTCGATATCAACGGGAAACTGCTTGAAACCAAACGAATAGAGGGAACGCAAACAGTGATTGATTTGTATCGCCGTACTCCGGGCACATATCTTTTAAGCATTGCCGAAGAAAACACTGATTTAAAGACATTTAAAGTAATTAAATACAGGTGAGACAACCTTAACGATAAAAAATGTTCAGAATCCGTCCTGACCGTTATGCCATCAGGAATTACAAGAGCGACCACAAATAAACCTTCAAACCATGAAACAAATTTTCACCATATTCTTCACCCTGTTACTTGCAGCAGGATTGTACGCCCAGGCACCTCCGAAAATCAGCTATCAGGCAGTTGTGCGCGATAACAACAACGCTTTAATTGCCAACCGGATGCTTGGAATAAAGATTAGCATTCTGCAATATTCAACCTATGGGAATACCGTATATGCAGAAACACATACACGCGCTTCCAACGCCAACGGACTGGTAACTTTGGAAATCGGAAGCGGGAATGTGCTGACGGGTTCCATGTCGGGGATAAACTGGGCCAACGGGCCTTACTTTGTTCAGACCGAAACAGACCCGGCAGGCGGAATCAATTACAGTATAACCGGAACCAGTGAACTTCTGAGTGTTCCGTATGCCTTGTTTTCGGCCAGCGGAAATCCCGGACCAGCCGGACCGCAGGGGCCTCAGGGTGAACCCGGCCCTGCAGGGCCACAGGGTCCTCAGGGTCCACAAGGGCCTGCCGGAGCTGACGGTGCCGAAAATGCTTGGGGATTAAGCGGAAATTCAGGCACTAACCCAACTGATAATTTTATCGGCACAACTGATAATAATGATGTGGTTTTTAAAAGAAATAATGTCCTTGCCGGCAGACTGAATCTAGACCTTGAAAACACTTCTTTTGGTGTTAATGCACTAATGGCAAATATCAGCGGAGTCAACAACACTGCTACCGGATCATTTGCACTTAATTCAAACACCTACGGAAATTACAATACTGCCCACGGTACCGGCGCCCTTGCGAATAGTACGATTGGTAACGACAACTCCGCGACCGGAGTAGCAGCACTTTATTTTAATAGCTCCGGAAGCAACAATACCGCACACGGGAGAAGTTCACTATACTCTAATACTACAGGCTCTGATAATACTGCCAATGGTTTCTTTGCATTAGCCAACAATACCACAGGGAATAACAACACTTCCAGCGGAAGTTCTGCCCTGTTTCAAAATACAACCGGCAATAACAATACCGCAAACGGGAGAAGTGCACTGCAATCCAATACCACAGGCTACAATAATACTGCCATTGGCTGGGAGTCGCTCAAATCAAACACCACCGGCATCTATAATACAGCTGCTGGAGTCAGAGCACTTTTAAGCAATACTGAAGGATATCTTAATACCGCAAACGGATACGACGCACTGCGATCAAACACTACAGGCAACAACAATACCGGCACCGGAAGTGGTTCACTCTATGCCAACACAACCGGGAATGACAACACTGCCATTGGTTTTGAAGCCCTTACATATAACACGACAGGAAGCCGCAATGCCGCTAATGGCCATTCTGCTCTTTATTCCAATACAACAGGAAATAACAACACAGCTAACGGATTTGAAGCGCTTAAGTCAAACACTTCAGGATATAACAACACCGCCATTGGTTTTGGGGCGCTCTTCAACACCACGGGAAACAACAATACAGGCATCGGCTTCGATGCCCGGGTGCCAAATGCAGCCGGAAGCAACCAGGTGCGCATCGGCAGTACCACCGTTACCTATGCCGGTGTACAGGTAGCATGGACCATCACTTCCGACCGTCGCTGGAAGGAAAATGTCCAGACTTCTGAGTTGGGGCTGAGTTTTATCAATGCCTTACACCCGGTTTCCTATGTAAGGAAAAATGATGAAAACCATAAGACCGAGTTCGGATTTATCGCCCAGGATCTGGAAAAAACACTTCAGGAATTCAATGTAACCAACAGCGGCATCCTTACAAGAGATGATGAAGGAATGCTGAGTCTTCGATACAACGACCTGATTGCCCCTATGGTAAAAGCCATACAGGAACTCAAAGCAGAAAATGACCTGCTGAAGACTGACAATCAGGCCTTAAAGGTTGAGCTGGAAACTTTAACCACACAAGGAAGACATAACGAAAACAGACTCGAAAAGCTGGAGAAATTATTCGGTGTAACCGCTGAAAACAAGTAAAGCAGAGAGGTGTTCTTCAGAAGATAAACTTGTACAATTAAACAGTTAGACCTGGTTAAAACCAAAAATTTTCTCATAATGCATCAGAACAATAAGTTTGGTGGGTTCTTTTATAAACAGTAAACAAATTGTCTTCTGCAATGCTGGCCCGGACAGTAAGTGTTCTGTCCGGGTTTTTTTAAAAAAGTCCGCATTACTTCAATGTACGGATGAGTAAAAAACATCAACAGATTATAATTCAAGTCATTATCAATTCATAAAACTTTAAAACCTCTGATAACATGAGAATTCTATCGATCATTTTTATATTGGCCTTGCTCTCCCCTGCCCTGCAGGCGCAGAAAATAAGCCGGACGCTGGAAAACCACAACTCAAAAACAGCCGACCTTGTCCTTTTTGGTACCGGCATGGATACTCCTTTAAAACTTGGCAGCATCGATGCAAAAGGAAACCTTTCGGCGGACCTTTCTGATATTCAGATGTCTGCAATTACGGATGAAATAAAAGATATGTACTTCACGGAGCTGAGAAATGTATTCAGATTTGGCTGCGGTGGCCCCGACGATTTTGGGAAGCAGGGAAATATTCCTGCTCTCAGGGGAGGAAATATAGCGCTGTGGGACGGCAATGAATGGACAGGTTCCATTTTCCTTGTCTCGGATACTGAACTAAAACCCTGGCTGGAAGATGAGGGCTACAATCCCGCAATTAAAGCGACTTTCTGGGATATCGTATATGCAGGAGAGGATGTTAAACTTAATCTGAATTGCAATAATGAAATCGGCCTGGAAAGCGGTAATGTTGAAGTAAGTTATACTTATTCGCTTGACCTTAAAAAAGGTTTCAACTGGTTAGAATATACGATTGAGGAGGTCTATAATACCAATCCGGAAGAGACCGCTTCATTCCCTTCTAAGGTGAAAATTAGCAACCTCAGTAATCCGGAAAGAATGAAATGGATGGCGAACTATTTTTTTTGAACCATATGGCCGATAAACTTACCGAATTTCTCGAAAAAGCCCTGCCATTCAGAAAACAGAATCCTCTGAGAAACTATGTGAAACTGCCAGATGACAATGATTTTGATGGATATCGGATTCATTGCAATGATCTCATTTTCTCAGTTAATTAATTTTTTAACCAAATCATTAACCATCATGAAGAACCAATTACAATTCAGGCATTTATTTTTTCTGGTCCTGATGAGCTTATTTATGTTCACGGGCCGGGAAAACATAAGCATGGCACAGGATGCGGCTCCATTCCAATTTCCGGCTGAAGACCGCATGAAAGAACATATTGTCAGAAAAGCGGCAACCCTTGAAGAACGGGGGCACCTTTACTATGGTACCTGGTTCCGTTCCGTGACACCAGCAACGGAACGGAAGCAGGTGCCTCTCCAGGGAATGGGAGGCAGGTCTACCCTCACCGTAACCAACACCAACGACTCGGGTGAAGGATCGCTGCGCTGGGCCATTCAGCAGGCCAATGCAAGCCCTGAAGCAGACATCATTGCGTTTGATATTCCCGGTAGCGGGCCTCACTATATTCAGCCGCTGGACCGGCTGGGATATATCTATAATCCCGTTATCATTGACGGCACCACACAGCCCGGCTGGGCTCCCGGTGCGCCGGTGATTGTACTCGACGGAAGTCTGACCCCTGACGGACAGGAAGGTTTTCGCATTTTTGGCGATGCTCATGGCAGCGAGATCCGTGGCCTGGTGATCGGAGGATTTGACCGGCCTATCCCTCCCGATCAGCCTCAGGCAGGTTATAATGGGTTTGCCATTGTTATAGAAACCAACAATAATAAAATTCAGGGCAACTTCATTGGACTGGCACCTGATGGCGTCACCCCTTTCCCTAATGTGCGCGGAGTGCAGATCATGAACAGCTCGAACAATCTGGTAGGAGGTACATCACCCGAAGAGCGCAATGTGATTTCAGGCCACACAGCAATCGGAGTAGCCATTTTTGGCAATGAGGTAAGGCCGGGGCCAATCTCATCCGACAATGTAATCTCGGGAAATTACATTGGGACGGATGCTACAGGAACTGCTGATCGAGGCAATTCCACCAACATTCAGATCGCAGAAAGCGCAAGCAACACCCTGATCGGAGGCACTTCGGTTTCGCAGCGCAACATTATCAGTGGTGCAGATATGAATGGAATTTTAATTGTCTCCCCCGGCACACTAAATACCCAGGTGAAAGGAAATTACGTTGGTACGGATGTTACAGGCACTGTTGCCATCCCCAATGAATGGACGGGCATTTCTGTTTATTGGGGTCCGGACCAAACCCTGATAGGAGGTGCTGAACCCGGCGCCCAGAATATTATTTCCGGAAACGGTCAGGCAGGCATTGAGCTGGGGGCAGGCCTGGGTCCGGATGAACTTCCCAACACCAATAATGTGATCGCAGGTAACTACATTGGTTTGGACGTGAATGCCAATCCTATGTCAAATGACGTCGGAATTCTGATTAATGGAGTGTCTCAGTACAATACCATTGGCGGCACTACTGCAGCCGAAAGAAATATCATTTCAGGAAACAACAGCGATGGAATATTACTGGGTGGCGATCAGGTCAGATTCAACCAGATCTTTGGAAACTTCATCGGCACTACCCCTGATGGCACAGCAGGCTATACAGAACCAACCGGATATGGTATATACGTCGGATACGGATCCAGCAACAACGTCGTTGGAGGCTTGGATCCCGGCAAAGGGAACCTGATTTCGGGGAATTATGGTCACGGTGTAATTGTGGCCGGATCTACCAGCATTCAAAACAATATTCTTGGTAATCTGATCGGTACCAATGCATCGGGAACGGGTGCTGTTGGAAATCGTGCCGGAGGAATAGGAATTTCAAACAGCACCTCAACCCTGATACAGGGAAATGTAATTTCCGGCAACGGGAATTCTGGTTCCACAGCAGGTATTGAAGTCATCGGCAATACTGCAAGAGCTACAATCAAAAGCAACAAAATCGGGGTTGATATTACCGGCCAGCTGGCCATCCCCAATATTGGAAACGGCATAATACTCAGAGCTCCAAGCAATACTATTGGCGGAAACAATACAGGAGACTTTAACATTATTTCCGGAAATACCTCGAATGGGATTTTACTGCTTTCCTTAACGGGATCGGCTGACCTGAATAACATTTGGGGAAATTACATTGGAACCAATCCGGAAGGCCTGGCCATAGGTAACGGAGCCAACGGTATTGATATTGGCGGAGGAATCCGGAACAGGATCGGTGGTATTATCCCGGCACGTCAAAACAAGATCGCGTACAACAGCGGCCGGGGGATAAGTATGAGCGACTTCATTAACCTGGTACCTGTCAGGAATGAAATTCTTGGTAATTCCGTTTATTCCAATTCGGGTCACGGAATTCTTCTCGGGAACTACAGCAGTATTCCCGGTAACGATCCCGGCGATGCCGATACGGGGCCAAACCAGCTTCAGAACTTCCCGGAAGTAACAAGTGCCACATTTGGAGGAGGGCAACTGGAGATTACTTATTTTGTGTCTTCCGATCCGGCCAATTCCGCATATTCAATCCGGGTGGAATTCTTCAGCACCAATCCCAATGAAAGGCAGGGAAAAATATTCCTTGGATTTGATTCATTTGGAACTGCCGACTTTTACGCCGGAGCAAAAACGGTGACCCTTACCATTCCTGAAGAATTGGGTTTCATTGCAGGTCAGCAGATAACAGCAACGGCTACCGATAACTTAGGGAACACCTCACACTTTGGCACCCCGGTCACAACGCAGGAAGGCCAGACGTACTTTACCATCACTTCTTCGGCCGGGACCGGCGGAAGTATTGATCCGTCCGGTGAAACACTGGTGGAAGAAGGAGGAAGCCAGTTGTATACAATTACCCCCGAAGCCGGGTATGAAATCTCTGAATTGCTGGTGAATGGAGAAAGCACAGCTGCGGTTGCTACTTATCTTTTCGAAAATGTAACCAGCGATCAAAGCATAGAGGTAAGTTTTCAATTAATCCAAAGTGACCTTTTTAGCCTGACTCTGGAAGTAAATCCAATTGGATCCGGCACTGTCGCAGGCGAGGGCCTCTATGAAGAGGGACAGATGGTGGAGATCACCGCTTCCCCAAATACGGGTTATGAATTCGTAAACTGGGTTTGGGAGGGTCAGGAAGTTTCAGACAATGCGGTATTTACTTTTGAAATGCCGGCAGAAAACCTGATAATATCGGCCAATTTCGAAAAGCAAACCTTCACCATCACCGCTTCCGCGGGAACGGGCGGATCCATTGATCCCTCAGGTGTTGTTGCAGTGGAATACGGCGACGGTCAGCTGTTCAGCATTACGGCCAATACAGGATACGAAATCCTGGATGTGCTGGTGGATGGTCAGAGCGTTGGCGCCGTCT
>Ga0228536_1000901_pt1 | contig 39833 bp, 37 predicted proteins | sample SJ1Smetagenome_FD_168611 | JGI IMG/M metagenome (GOLD analysis project Ga0228536, IMG submission 168611) | Enriched culture of PCE-dechlorinating microbial communities from Ithaca, New York, USA - SJ1.S | ecosystem: Engineered > Modeled > Simulated communities (microbial... > Unclassified...
CGAGCATGACACCGACAGCGAAGATGCCGATGACGATCGACAGCACGACGAGCACCGTGCGGAACCAGTGTAAGGAGAGGTCACGGACGACCTTGCGCCAGCGGGGGCTCATGGCATCAGCCCATGTGCCGCTCGCGGTGGATGCGCTCCTCGACGATCTCCCCGTCAGCCACGTGCAGCGCGCGCCGCACCCGCCCCGCGAGATCGTTGTCGTGGGTCACCATGATGATCGTCTTGCGTTGCTCCACGAGGCGCTCGAACATGCCGAACACCGCCTCAGCCGTCTTGGAGTCGAGGTTGCCGGTGGGCTCGTCGGCAGCGATGATCGGCGGATCGTTGGCCATCGCCCGCGCAATGGCCGCCCGCTGTTGCTGCCCGCCCGAGAGCGTCGCCGGAAGCTTGTGCGCCTGGTCGGCGAGCTCCACCCGCTCGAGCAGGTCCATCGCCCGGGGTACCCGTTCGCGGAGCGGATACGTGGAGCAGAAGTCCATCGGCAGGAGGACGTTCTCAAGCACGGTGAGCGTGGGCAGCAGCTGGAAGAACTGGAAGACCACGCCGACGGTACGGCCGCGCCACTTGGCGAGCGCATTCTCTCCGAGAGCGTGCACGGGTGTCCCGCCCACGACGACTTCCCCTGACGTGGGATGGTCGATTCCGGTGATCATGTTGATGAGCGTTGTCTTGCCACTGCCGGATTTCCCGATGATGCCAACGAACTCCCCCGAGTACACGTCGAGATCGACCGCTTTGAGAGCGGTGAACGGCGCCTCCCCTGTATCGTAGACCTTCACGAGGCTCCGAAGGCTCACGACAGGCATGTCTGAGTGTTCTGGGGTCACGGCACGCCTCTCCTCCGGTGGAACCCCGATGCCACAAGCCGATTATGCCCAGATGCACACCCTGCGGGACCACCCGGAAGATCGCTGGGCGGCCGGGCCGATGGGGTATCGTCCTGTAGGAAGTCCGCATCGGCGGGAGGGCCACATCACGATGGACTCGACAATGAAGGCGATCGCGAAGACCGCCGCGGGGCCGGGCGCCTCGCTCGTGGAGGTCCCCGTACCCAGGATCGGGCCCGGAGAGGTGCTGATCGCCGTCGAGAAAGTGGCGATCTGCGGTACCGACGTACATATCTACGAGTGGAATGAGTGGGCGCGCAAGACGATCCGCCCGCCGCAGATCATCGGTCATGAGTTCGTAGGGCACATCGCCGAGATCGGCGACGGCGTGAGCGGCTTCGCCGTGGGCGAACGGGTCTCCGGCGAGGGGCACATCGTCTGCGGAGTATGCCGTAGCTGCCGTGCCGGCCGCCGGCACCTGTGCACGAACACCGTTGGCGTCGGCGTCAACCGTGACGGTTGTTTCGCCGAGTACCTAGCGATCCCCGCGTCCAACGCGTGGCATGTGGCCGACTCCATCCCCTCGCGCATTGCGGCGATCTTCGACCCGTTCGGCAACGCCACGCACGCCACGCTCTCGTTCGACCTCGTGGGCGAGGACGTGCTCATCACCGGAGCCGGACCGATCGGCATCATTTCGGTGGGCATCGCGAAACACGTGGGCGCGCGCAACGTGGTCATCAGCGATGTGAACGACTACCGGCTCGGCCTGGCCGCACGCATGGGCGCCACGCGAACGGTCAACGTGACCCGTGAGTCGATCGCCAGCGCGATGCACGACCTCGGGATGGTGGGGTTCGATGTCGGACTCGAGATGAGCGGCAACGGCGAGGCGTTCGAGACGATGCTCGAGAGCATGTACAACGGCGGACGCATCGCGCTCCTCGGCATCGCACCGGGGCCAGTGCGCATCGACTGGGACGAGGTGGTGTTCCGGGGGCTCACCATCAAGGGCATCTACGGCCGCGAGATCTGGGAGACCTGGTACAAGATGCAGACGATGCTGCAGAGCGGTCTGGATATCGCACCGGTGATCACGCACGAGCTCGCCTTCGAAGACTACGAAGAGGGCTTCGCGGCGATGATGAGCGGCAACAGCGGCAAGGTGATCCTGCAGGTCGCGGGTGAGATCGACACGAAGTGACGGCGTACGTCTGATCGATAGAGGAGGCTGACTATGTTCGGATCGATGCGGGACACCCTTAGGACGGAGATCGACGGGCTGCGCGAGGCGAGCCTCTACAAGACCGAGCGTGTGATCGTCTCGCCGCAGGGGCCCGTGATCCGTGCAGCCGTACCGGGCGAGGGCGAACCGCGCGAGGTCGTCAACTTCTGCGCCAACAACTACCTCGGCCTGGCCGACGATCCGCGCGTGGTGGCCGCCGCGCATGATGCGCTCGACCGGTGGGGGTTCGGCACGTCATCGGTGCGGTTCATCTGCGGCACGTTCCAGGTGCACAAGGAGCTCGAAGCGCGCATCTCGCGGTTCCTCGGCACGGAGGACACGATCCTCTATTCGTCGTGCTTCGATGCAAACGGCGGATACTTCGAGCCGTTCTTCGGCCCCGAGGACGCCGTCCTCGCCGACGCGCTCAACCACGCCTCGGTGATCGATGGCGTACGGCTCACCAAGGCGCGGCGCCTCATCTATGCACACTCGGACATGGCCGACCTTGAAGCCAAGCTTGCCGAGGCGCGCGATGCGCGCTACCGCGTGATCGCGACCGATGGCGTGTTCTCGATGGACGGCGACATCGCCGACCTTGCGGCGATCTGTGATCTGGCCGAGCGCTACGACGCGCTCGTGATGGTGGACGACTCGCACGCCACCGGCTTTGTGGGGCCTACTGGCCGAGGGACGCCGGAGCTCTGCGGCGTGGCCGATCGCGTGGACGTCGTGACCACCACCTTTGGCAAGGCGCTCGGCGGCGCGTCGGGCGGCTGTGCGACCGGACGGGCTGAGATCATCGAATGGCTCCGGCAGAAGAGCCGGCCGTACCTCTTCTCCAACACGCTCGCTCCCGTGGTGGCGGCAACCACCGTGGCGGTCCTCGAGCTGCTCTCCGAGACCACCGAGCTCCGTGACAGACTCGAGCGCAGCACGCGCTCGTTCCGCGCGCGGATGACCGAGGCCGGCTTCGACATCCGCCCGGGTGAGCACCCGATTGTGCCGGTGATGCTCTACGACGAGGCGCTCGCCCACCAGATGGCCGACGCGCTTCTCGATGAGGGCATCTACGTGATCGGCTTCAGCTACCCGGTGGTGCCGAAAGGCAAGGCGCGCATCAGGGTCCAGGTGTCGGCCGCGCACACCAACGAGCAGCTGGACCGGGCGGTGGAGGCATTCACGCGCGTGGGCAGACGCATGGGCGTGATCGACGGGTAGATCTTGGCGGTAGGGCTCCCTGCTACCAGGTCGACTTCTTCTGGCGGAGCGAGGCGGTCCAGAGGCGGCCTTCCTTGTCGACCCGGCACACCTGCCGCCAGTCCTGGGGCAGCTTGGCCAGCGCGGCCTCGACCTTCTCGGACAGCTCGACGCCAGCGGCGCGCAGGACCCGGTACGACTCGTAGACCTCGGCGTTGCTCTCAAGGCGCTCGATCCCAGCGGCGTACACCGTGCCGCGGGTGCTCTGCTGACCGCTGGCGCAGCGCTCCGCGTCCTGGCGGTCGCGCGCACGGTAGAACTCGAGCAGGCAGCGCCGGGCGTCAACCGCTACCGGTATCTCCTGCACCTGGTTCAAGGTTCTTGAGGCGGTCCTTGTCATCACAGCACACGCTCCTCGCTGGTCCGGGCTTCTGCTCCATGGCCGAGGCATGCCGCTGCGCGGCAAACCTGCATCGGACCGGTTCACTGGCATCAGGGGCGTCCGCGCGGTCGGCGACACCATCCCTGGAGAGGCCGCTGGCGACACATGACCGCCAGCCACTGATGTTCCTACCTTGCAGTATAGCCGATTTCGGGTCTCGTTTCCTGTGGGGCGCGCTGCCGCCTCGTGTAGGCTGAGCGGCAGGTCCGCGTGGTCGGGACACCCAGGGGCCCCAAGGGCCGAATCGCTAGTACACGTCCTCGATGACGTCCCGCCCGCCGATGCCGGTGAGGCGCCATGCGCTGTCGGCCTCGACGGCGTAGAAAGGATTCGTGACGCGCGTGGTGTCATCCAGCCCCGTGTGCACGATGCGGAACACGAGGATGCGCTCTCCGCTCTCTTGATCCATCAGGACTTGGGCGTTCTTCGTATCGATCGCCCAGTCCTTGATATCGAAGCCTGTGAACGCCTCGGACACGCCCGCGATCAGCTCGGATCCGAAGATGGTCACGAAGGCGCAGAGCCCGAGTGCGAAGGCGACGTCGAGGACTACCCAGAAGACCCGCCGTGCGGACTTGCCCAGCTTGGGAAACCGTGCCGGGTCCTGGGTGATGACCCGGTTCGGCGGATACGACGGGTCGTGCCACACATGTTGACGGTCGGTCATCTGCCCTCGGCTCACGTCCGGCGCCCCTGCAACTCCTCGCGGGCCGCCTCGGCCACCTTCTGCAGCGTGCTCGCCATGAGGAAGCCGGCGAGCAGGATCGCGCTGGCAACCATCTCGGCGAAGTAGAGCCTCTGCGTGGCTCCCGCACGCGCCATGGAGCCAGCCCCGGCGATCGCAAGCGTGCCGATGATGATGAGCACGTTTGCCCACACGCGATACCGGTACGCCTTCTTGGGCCAGAACCGGATGATCGAGTAGAGGCGGAGCCGCCGATCAGGAGCAACTCCATGGCTCCCCTTTAAGGTCGTGGCATCCCGCTGCGTCTCATCATCGGTCAGCCGGCCCTGACACGCGAAGGGCCTGACGTTATCATCGGAGTCTGACGCGCACGCCTGCCACACGGTGGTTCCATGAAGAAGGCGGCAACCTGGATCGGCGCTTGCCTTGGTGCGCTGCTGTTCCCGTGGATCGCGATGCACTTCATGCTCACCACGATCAACCCTGCGCAGGAGCCGCCAGCAGGCCACTTCCAGAGTGCCTGCTGGGCGTGTCACATGACGCTCGAGTCGGCCGAGCTGACCGAGTAGCCCGAGGAGCCCCTACTCTCACAAGGAGCTGTGCGTGGAGCACTCACGAAGCCTCGCGATCATCCTCTCGGTGCGATGGGCGCTTGCCGTGCTGCTGGCTGTTGTTGCGACTGTCTGCGCCTACGCGTCCGTCCTTGCGTACTGGGTAGACACGGTGCTGCTCGACACACCGGCCTTCATGGAAGCCATCGGGCCGATCGTGAACGATGACAGCGCGCGAGCACAGGCCTCTACCACGATCTCCACCACCGTCATGGACGTCATCGACATACGTCAGGTCACGGACCTGGTCGCCCCGGGCCGGGATGTCCCGCTGATCGACCAGCTCGCCACGGACCTTGACTCGCTCGTCCGTGAGAACGTCGAAGCCGTCGTGGGAACCGACACCTTCGGCGATCTGTGGCTCGGCGAGATGCGCCGATGGCACGTCGGGCTGGTGGGCGCCGTGCGCGCGAACGCCGATGAGTCCGTGACAGACGGTGCGGAGATACGTGTTGCGCTCGGGCCGTATATCGATCTGCTCATCGAGGAAGCGGAGACCCCGCTCATCCAGCGTCTCATCACCAGCCTCGTCCCTGACGATGTCCGCCAGATGCAGGTCGTGGTCTTCAACGCGGAACTGGTAGCGGACAGACTCGAACTGCTCCGCTTTCTCGGGCATGCCCGCCCGTATCTGCCCTGGGCGGCGGCGGTCGCACTGATTCTCACGTGCCTGGTGGCGCCTCAGCCACGGCACGCGCTCTTCGGCACCGGAGGTGCGCTCGCCATCGGCGGGGCGATCGCCGGGGCCGTTGCTGCGAGAGAGACCGAGCGGGTCGAGAGCCTCATGCGCTCCACCTTCTCGGCCTCCGAGGAGAGCGTTGCGCACTTCGCCGGAACGCTCTTCGGGCCGCTCAGCACCTGGGTGGAATACCTGGCGCTTGCGGGTCTGGCCGCTCTGCTCGTGGGTGTCGCGATGATGTGGAGGAGCCGGTCAACGTCTGAGCCCCGTCAGTGAGGCGTCTCCGCCACGTCGATCCCCGCACCCACCGAGTTTTCTCATCGGGAGCCTGGTCAGCCCCCTACTCGCTCCTCAGCGCCTCCACCGGATCCATGCGTGATGCCGCAGACGACGGGATCAGCCCGGCCAGGAACGTCAGCCCCATGCTGATGGCCACCAGGGCGGCGGCGGCGATTCCGGGCAGAATGGCCACGTTCTCGATCTCGAAGTTCGCGTAGATGACGGCGTTGGCGGGGATGATGAGCAGCCTCGTCACGCCGATCCCCAACAGCCCGGCCACGAACCCGATGATCAGCGTCTCGGCGTTGAACACCCGCCGGATGTCGCGCTTCGACGCGCCGATGGAGCGCAGGATGCCGATCTCCTTGATGCGCTCCAGCACGGAGATGTAGGTGATGACCCCGATCATGATCGACGACACCACCAGCGAGATCGCCACGAAGGCCACCAGCACGTAGCTCACCACGTTGACGATGTCGGTCACGGAGGACATCAGCGTGCCCACGATGTCGGTGTAGGTGATCACTTTGTCGTCGGCGCCCTCGGCCTCCATCTGATCGTTGTAGCCGTCCAGGATCTCGATGACCCGGCCCTTGCTCTCGAAGTCGATCGGGTAGATGTCGATGCTGGACGGTTTTGCGAAGTCGGCGTAGCCCAGCTTGGCCAGGTTGCCGTCGTACGAGCTCTGCTCGGTTCCCATCATCGACAGCATCAACTCCGTCAGCTCTTCCTCGTCCATGTTGAACTGGAAGATCTCTCCAAACGCGTCAGCGTCGATGGCCATGAGGCCCGACATGTTGCTCGTGAGCTGGCCCATCGACGACTGCAAAGCGGCGCCGATCTGCTCCTGCAGAGCGGTGCCGAGCTCAGCGGTGATCTGCTGCGCGAGCGTGGAGAGCACCTGCTGCATGTACGTGGCCATGCTCTCCTGGAGCTGCTCCCCTATCGCCGCTGAGACCGCATCGACCTGCGACTGCACGGCGTCACCCAGGCTCTCGGCCAGCGCCGCAAGCAGCCGGCTCTGCAGCTCGCTCAGGCCGGTCTCGGCGCCGCCGAAGAGCGACTCGGCCTCCGCCAGGATGGCCTCACCGTCGGTTGACGCAAGGAAGAGCGGGAAGTTCGCTTGCGTGTCCAGCGGATCCAGGCCTTCCACGGCGCAGAACTCCAGGTAACCCTGCACCATCCGGTTTGCCACGTCGGCGACCTGCTCGGCGTCCACGCTGAAGTCGATGCCCTCGATGAGCGCCGCGTAGTCGATCCCGGCGAGCGCCGCCTCCAGGTCGATCTCGCCCAACCCCGCGGTGAGGTCGAGTCCGGCAAGCGCACCGTCGAGGTCAAGCCCGGCAAGAAGGTCCGCCGGATCCAGCTCGGGCATGGCGGACGGATCCAGGCTGAAGTCCTCCATCGAGAAGTCGAGCGCCGAGGGATCGAACGCCAGCTTCGACGTATCGAAGCTGAACATCGAGGCCATCGCGTCCTCATCCACCGTCACCAGCGACGCCATGTCGAACCCGTCTCGCTCCGGGTTCTCCTCCTCGTCCAGGAAGGTCCGGCCGGAGAACACGTTCGTGGCCGGCTCGTCCAGCTGCATGCGCACGATCTCGGTTCCGGCCGCCTTGGTCACGATGTGAGCGGTCAGAGCCGGGGTGTAGTAGATCCCGGGCTGCAGCGCGGTCGCGGTCGCCCCGTCCTTGGCCTGGATGACACCCACGACGCGGATGTCCTCGCCGTTCTCGACCAGCCCTTTGAGGTACTCGGTGTCGGTCCGCTTGTCGGTCCACACGTCGTACTGCGCGTCGTAGACGTAGTAGTCGGTCGCGTTCACCAGCTTGAACGAGACGCCCATAAGCTCGTCGTACGTGAAGGACCTGGTGTCGGCCGGCGCGACGATCTCCTCGTCGTTGACCATCTGCTCGACCATCGCGTCCAGTTCGGCGGCATCGCGGAGCCCCATCGCGTAGGACATGAAGTCGCTGATCCCGCCGTTTGGCGTGAGCACCACCACCGTCTCGTTGTACGCAGTCGGCCAACGTCCGGCCTTCACGTCGTACTGCCCCTCGATCATCGCGATGTCATCAACCAGTTCTGCGAACACATTGGTGCTCATGTTTGAGGCCATCATGGCGTTGGACGAGGCCCCTCCAAAGCCGAGCGCGGAGAAGGTGGTGTCCGGGTTGACCTGGCGCACGCTTTCCGAGGTGTCCGAGCTGAAGATCTGCGGCGTCACGTTGTACGAGTACTGGATCAGGTTCACGTGGTCCTTGATGCCCCCGCCGTTCCCGTCCAGGTACAGCTTGAGCGCGGCCAGGTCATTGGAGCCCACGGACTCGAACATCCGTGTCATCATCCGCAGCTCCCGCACGTCGCCCTCGCCAGACGCGGGATCCGCGCCGCCGCCCCCCGCGCCGCCGGAACCCTCGTTCATGCCCCCGGCCATGTCTCCCGACATCGCGAACAGCGACGTGAAGTCCATGCCCTGGCTCTGGATCGTCAGCGGATACAAGGAGAGCGCGTCCTCCTCGACGCTCGTGATGTACTCGTTCACGCCGTTGGCCAGCGCCAGGATCGCAGCGATGCCGATGATCCCGATGCTGCCCGCAAAGGCCGTCATCAGCGTCCGGCCTTTCTTGGTCATGAGGTTGTTGAAGGAGAGCGCGATGGCGGTCAGGAACGACATGGAGGTCTTCCTGATGCTCTTCTGGCTCACGTGCGTGGCGTCTGCCTCCGGCCAGTAGGGATCGCTATCGTCAGCGATCCGGCCGTCAAGGAGGTTCACGGTGCGGGTCGCGTACGTTTCGGCGAGCTCCGGGTTGTGGGTCACCATGATGACGAGGCGGTCGTTCGCGATCTCGGTCAGCAGCGCCATCACCTGCACGCTGGTGTGGGAATCGAGCGCGCCGGTGGGCTCGTCGGCCAGCAGGATCTCGGGGTCGTTGATGAGCGCGCGGGCGATGGCCACGCGCTGCATCTGTCCGCCGGAGAGCTGGTTTGGCTTCTTGTGGATGTGGTCTTTCAGGCCCACCTGCACAAGCGCGTCGATCGCGCGACGCCGGCGCTCGTTCCGCGAGATGCCCGAAAGCGTGAGGGCGAGTTCCACATTAGAGAGCACGGTCTGGTGGGGGATGAGGTTGTAGCTCTGGAAGACGAAACCGATGCGGTTGTTCCGGTACGTGTCCCAGTCGCGGTCCGTGTAGTCCTCGGTGGGGATGCCGTCGATGACCAGGTTGCCGGAATCGTAGTGGTCCAGGCCGCCGACTATGTTGAGAAGCGTGGTCTTCCCGGAGCCCGACGGGCCCAGGATGGCCACGAACTCGTTGTCCCGGAACGCGATCGACACGTCATCCAGCGCGACCTGGGCGAAGTCGGCCGTGGTGTAGGACTTGCGGACGTTGTGGAGCTGAAGCATCAGGGGCCTTTCGGTCAGAGCGGGCGCGGTGCGCTAGGGCAGCAAGCAGGGCCTGATCAGCTCAAGCCAACGCTCGCGGGTCTGCTTGGGGTGATCGAGGGGTCCGGTCGCCACAAGGAGGTAGAGGTCGGGCACGGTCAGGTCCTCGCGGATGCTCCCCGAGCCCTGGCCGGCGCCGATGATCTTCCGCAGGGCCGCCGTGCCGCGTACTGCAGCGGGAGGACATGCAAATCCGGTGCCGAGCGTCTGGGCGGCCACCTTGAGGGCACCGCTGTCGGCGGCCGCCTCGACCACTCGACACAGGAACACGTAGAGCTCCTCGCTCGCGGGCGCACCCGTCTCCACGCGACCCCAGGCCGCTTCCGTGGCATCGGCGAGACGCTCGATCTGCTCGGTGACCACAGCCGCTACGAGGTCGGTCTTCGTGGGGAAGTGGCGATACAGCGTCCCCACGGCGAGGCCCGCCGTGCTGGCGATCTCGCTCATCCCCACATCCGGCCCGTGCTCGATGATCTGTGCCCGAGCGGTCTCCAATATCCTCGCGCGGTTGCGTTGCGCATCAGCTCGCAGTGGCTGCTTCACGTGCATTCTCATCCGATCGTGTTCTGCTCGCCGGAGTCGAGTCCTGCGGGCTTCGTAAGATGAATTGCGGTTCATGATAGTAGCATGACCGCCCCAAGATGCACGTAGGCCCGGACTACTGATCAGGAGTCCGGGCCTACGTCTTGTCTGCTTCTGACGGAGAGGGAGGGGCTCAGACCCTCGGAGTGGGGCAACCGCCACCCCCTACGTCGTGGGCCGGAGAAGAGAGAATGGGGGCCGGGTCCGGCAAAACCCGACCCCTGTCGCGCCTGTGCAGCGGCCCCCAGGCAAGGGGTGCGCGTCGGTCCCCCAAGGAGGTGTACCGACCGCAAGGACGCGGTCGGTTCGAAAGGACCGAGGGGCGGGGCCATGCACACGCATACGCGTCGGGCCGACGGCGTTCAACCGTCAGGCTCCCCGGAACGCAGGTCGTCCCTGCGCTCCGGGGAACCTCCGATCGGAAGAGGATCAGGCCGTCTTCGATAGCCCCAGGTTGCTCGCCATCGCCTCGGTCAGGCTCTCGATGCGCTCGGCCGACAGATGACGTGTCTCCATCACAACGTGCTTGCAGTCGAACATCCGCCAATCGTCGCTGAGGATCCGGACGCCGAGCGAGTCGGCTTGGTCGTAGTACATCGTCCCCGGGAACGGTGTCGTCATCGAGATCAGTAGTCGACCGCCCGCCGCTTGGATCTCGCGCATGAACTCGAACGACTGAGCGAGCGTCTCCTCGTCATCCTCGGGGAAAGGAACCATGAACGAGCACGCGACGTTGATACCCTCCGCCACGGCGGCGCGCACCGCTTCGAGCGCGTCCTCAGTCCGGATTCCCTTGACTGAGTCCAGGACCTCCTGCGAACCCGATTCGATCCCGAACTGGATCGCGGTGCAACCAGTCTGTGCCATGCGATGGAGCATCTGCGGACTTACCCTGTCCACCCGCGTCGCGCATCCCCACGAGATAGCAAGGCCCGAATCCTCAATCGCATCCATCAGCCTGTCAAGCCATCGCGCATTCAATGTGAGGATGTCGTCCACAAAGAACACCCGCTCGGCGCCGTAGTCCTGAACAAGCTCGCGAATCTCGTTGATGATGTGTTCGACGGGGCGCATGCGTCTGCGACCACCCCACATCTGAGAGGCCGAGCAGAACGGGCATCGGTAGGGACATCCGCCCCGCGAGGTCAGCACGTTATGCGCGTCCTCGTAGAACTCGATGGACAACAGCTGGCGCGCCGGACGCCCGATATCCGCCGCGTCGAGCGGCTCGCGTGCCGGATTGATCCTGGCTTCACCGTCCGCCTTGTAGCCCAGTCCCGCTATCGCCGCGAGCGCATCCCGCCGCGCTCCGCCCTCAAGTGCCTGGACCAACTCGGCTGCCGTCTGCTCGCCTTCTCCGATCGCGACGTAGTCCACCGCCGGGTGGGCGAGCACCTCCTGCGGCAGGATGCTCGCGTGAGGGCCGCCGAAGAGTATTGCAACGGCCGGATCGTGCTCCTTCACGATCTCAGCGATGGCAAGCGCATTCGGATAGGTCTCGGTGTGCGACGAAACGCCTACCAGGTCCGGTCGCATGCGCTTCAGTCTCGACTTGATGCGATCGGGGTTGAAGCCGGTGACGTTGAGGTCAAGCAACTCGATGCTGTGTCCCCGATCGATCAGGTACTGGGCGACGTATGCCAGGCCGAGCGGCGGGGACAGCTTGGAGTGCGGACTCCGAATCGATACTGGTGCCTGGAGAAGCAACACTCGCACGCCGAACACCTCCGCCCCGCTGATTCGGGACACCGGACCCCCATCGGGATCCGGTGTCCCTCATGGATGAACGAATCGACTACCCGGCCGGCGCCTCGACTGCAGAGAGCGCAGCCTTGGCCTGCCCGATCCGTGTCGCGATCAGGCTCTTCACGTCAGGCACGAGGAAGCCGTACGCCTCGCGGGAAGCCGCGATCGCGCTCACCGCGCCTGCCAGCTCGTGGTCGCCCAGCGTGGTGCCGATCCACGCGGCCAGGTGGTTGAGGTCGACGTAGTTGACCTTGGCCCATTGACCGGCTGAGTCCACCGCACTGCTGTCGTACACCGTGAGGAAGGACTCGGCCTCCTCGAGGCTGAACAGCCGAACGGGTCTCGTGCCTGCCATGGGGGTCAGGATCCCGGCTTCGAGAGCTTCCTGCGGCGCCGTATGACGCAGCAGCCTTTCGGCATCCTCGATGGCAAGGGCTGTCATGCCTGTTTCACTCATGCCGACACACCCAGCTTACCGGCCTGCTCGAGCTCATCGGCGACCTTGCCGAGGTCCAGCGCCGCGAGGGTCTCGCGCGTGGGCCAGCCACTGGCCGGATCCCAGCCCTCAAGCGTGTAGTACCGGGTCTTGAAGTCCTCGAACTTGTCTCGATCGAGGATGCGCCCGGCCACGCTCTTGTAGGACCACTTGCCGTCCTCGTACACCGGCATGGTGTACGGAGCTTCGTAGGTGGTCGTTCCGGGCTGCGCACCCGTCGTGTAGGTGTACTCCGCGAACTTCTCGACGTCGCGATGGCGGCCCTGCAGCACCCAGATGGCGCGATCCAGGTTCCAGATCCGGCGACCGAGCTCGATTCCTTCCTCGAACGTCATGGAGTTGCCGGTGACGGCGTTCATGAACTTGATCTCGCCCTCACCCGTCATGCCCTCATGATCCGGTCCATAGGGGTTCACCATGTCGGCCCATGCCCAGTCGCAGAACAGCATCGACTGCTTGTAGAACCTAGTGTAGTAGCGGTGCCAGGCGAGCGTCTTTGCCATCGAGTCGGAGTAGATGCCCTCGTCGCTATAGTCGATCGCCATCGGGTCGTTGAACGGGACCATCTTCTTCGTGAAGATCTCGGCCAGCCGCTCCGCGCTGACGGCAGTCTCAAGCCCGAAGAGACCGTTGATGGTGGGCGTCCAGTACACGTGCCAGTTGAAGTCGTGCTCGTTGATGTCGCGCTCGCCCAGCAGCGATCCGTAGCCCCACTCGACCTCGGTGCGTGCGTCGTAGTGATGAGGAAGTCCGTACTCCTGGAGTGGCAGGATGCCGCTGGTGGTGTCCATCTCCAGCCGGCCCCATGCCTGCGCCGCCTGCGGGACGCCCTTGCAGAGTTCCGCGCCGATGTCGGTCTGGGTGATGATCGCGTTGATGAACGCCTCGGCCCACTCGGCGGAACCGAATCTCTCGAACGGCAGGTCGGAGTGGATCTCCAGACCCTTACCCATGATCCCCTGGGTATGCAGCCGCTCGATCCAGAGGGTGGCGGCCTCGACCGCGAACGCGTTCACGCCAGCGAGCTGTATCGCGTCGGCGGCCCGTGGGGTCGCCTCCGTGACGTAGCCGTGTGCGTTCACGTCGTGATGGTCGTACCAGAAGAAGTCGACGCACTGCGACTCGTTGCCCCTGCCCGTGTCTGTTCTACCGCGGCAGTTGCGGATGCAGCCGACACAGCCTTGCGGCCGCGACTTGGTACCCGCGGGGCTGTCCTGGATCGTGGACAGCGGCCGACCCGGACTCGAACCGAACGCCGTGAGGCCGACGTACTGCGCCGGATCATCGTGGTGCCCGCCGAAGGCGTACTCGTTCGCCCACAGGCGCGCTTCCATGAGCGCGTTCGGGTCGGCGATCTCCACACCGCCGGAGCCGAGGACGCTGACCGCCTTCAGGTTCTTGCTGGCGAACACGCCGCCGAAGCCGCCCTGCCCCGCACCGTTACCGGCGTCGTGGATCAGCGCGGCCATCGGCCCGAACTTCTCCGCGTTCGGACCGATAGTGAGAACCGCGGGGCGCTGCGTGGTGCGCCCAGCGTCACGTGACTGGCCGAGGTTGACCCAGCCGGCTCCCGCCTTGCTCGGTTCGACCGCTGCCCAAATCTCCTCCTGGGTCTCCCTGGTGTCCAGGCCCCAGAGGTCCTCGGCGTCCTCGAGCTTCACTTCGCCGTTGACGATGTTGAGCCAGACCTTCTTCTCCGACTTGCCCAGCAGGACGATGCCATCCCAGCCGGCCGCCTTGAGCTGCGTGGAGAACCGGCCGCCAAAGTTCGAGCGGGTGTACCAGCCGATCGGATAGGCCTGGATGCCGATCGCCTGGACCTCCGTGCGCCCAGAGACCGACGGAGCCAACGTCCCCGAGAGCGGTGACGTCATGATGGTCACGACGTTCTTCGGGTCTGTGCCCGGGACCGTCTTGTCCTCACAGAGATCGAAGAAGATCGCCGAGCCGATACCGTGTCCACCGCCCCACGACTCGTAATCAGCCGTATCGATCGTTTCAAACGTCCCGCTGGTCAGATCCACCTTCAGGATCTGCCCCATGTATCCATTACTAGCCATCGTGAACCTCCGTGGATGTCCTCATCAGGTGTGTGATGCACTACCAGGGCTAGCCGAGGTGGCCGAGTGACACCGGCGCTCCACCGAAGCCCAACGTGTCCCATGCCGTTCCGGTGCGCATGTCCTTCTCGTAGCCAGTCGAGGTCTGCTCGGGAAGCACATCGGTGAACTGGATGGCTCCCATCGGGCACACCTCTTCACAGGCGCGCTTGCCATCAGGCCCGCCAGCCTGATCCCAGAACGTGGCTCCTTCGCACAGGTCGCACTTCTGCGCGTGCTTCTCCTCGAAGTTCCAGAGCGCGCGAGAAGGAGTGAACGGACACGCGTTGACGCAGCGCTCACAACCGATGCACTTGCTCTCATCGACGGTACGGACGCCTGTCTTCTCGTCGGCGTGCATTGCTCCCGTCGGACACGCGTCTACGCACGAGGGGAACGGGCACTGCCGGCACTGTGACAGCTGGATGTCGTTCGGGAACCGGCCGAACGGGTCCTGGGTGATCTGTATGCGCGACAGAGCCTGGCTTGTCTTGCCATGGTGAGTGAGCGAGCACGCCATCATGCAGCTGGCGCATCCTGCGCACTTCTTGGTGTCGACCAGGAGATAGCCCTGCGATGCAGGAATGGCGAATACCTCTCTGGGGAGCAGGAAGCCCTTGACGAGGAAGCCCCCGAGGGCGAGGCCGAGACCTGCTCCTCCGACGCCGGTGACGAACTGGCGCCGCGAGAAGCCCGAGTCTTGCGACTGCTCCGGGTTCTTCCTATCGATGTCTGCCATTGTGTTTCCTTTCTGGGTCTGTACGCGAGGGACTACTCGTCGGCCTTCGCGTAACCGAGTTCCTCGAGCCATCCGGCGTGTTCATGCTTGGCGTGCTCGAGTGAGACGTAGCCGGTGAACATGCTCCGCAGCACCGGCCAGCTCATGGGCAGCACCGCAGCGAAGAAGACGTGTGCGAGGAAGAACGCGAGCATCGCAACGGTGGCGATGTCGTGGAGCGGGGTGATCACGCCCATGAGACCTGCGGGCATGTCGAGCGCGTGAGCTGCGACTTTGACGAGCCCGGTGAGGATGATCACGACCGTGGAGGCAAGCGCGAGCAGATACGCCATCTTCTCGCTCTCGAAGTACTTGGCCTCCGGCGGGAAGGTCAGCTTCTTGAACCCTAGCAAGAGGCCGTAGTGGCGCTTGGTGTAGTCAATCGCGTTGCTCGTCGGCAGGTGCTCGCGGAAGCGATGCGCTGCCAGAAGCGTGTTGGCGCCGTAGTAGAACGTTCCGAACAGAAACATCACCACGAAGACGAAGTGGACGTTCATCCACGTCCACACGCCCTGTGCGCGCTCCACCAGCGCGGGAGTGAAGAACAGTCCGAGCGCGATGCCGCTGATGAGCAGCATCATGGTGCCGATCCCGTGCGTCCAGTGCGTGATCCGCGCCGGCACATCGTGCCGGAACACCCGATCACCCTCCACTGCAGGATCCCTGCGTTTGGACAGTCCGGCTGCCAGTACGCCCACGAACGGCGCGAACCAGATCAGCCATGTGGCCGAGTCGAACAGAAGACTCTCCCGCATCCCTACCCCTTTCACTTGTTCTTGAGGGACGCGCCAGCACAGGCTGCTACTTGCCGCCGATGACAGCCGAGGAATCTCCGTTGATTCCAACCTCGAGCGGTCGTTCTGCGGGCTGCAACAAACACTGTTACCGGCCCGAACCTCAAACGGACTACCGGTTCCGTTTGCGCACTAACGTGCGGTTCTGCGCCGGTATAGCACGCGTGCTATTACCAGTCAACTCTAAACTGGTTTTACGACTTCCGGCGAGGAATCGCGCAACACGGATAGGGCTCTGACCAGTGATTTCTTGGCGAACACACAAGACAGGTGACCATTCCTGTCCGCGACGTCATCAGCTGGATGCCTGCATAGCAATACTAATTACTAGTCTAGTAGTAGTTGGTAGTCTATCGCCACGTAACACCTCTCCGGCTCCCGAAATAGCTATCCGACATCGCTCTTCTGCTCTGTCACTACTGCTCCAGTAATAGACGCACGCCAAACGCCCCGGAGGCGGTCCACAGGCACCATTGCCGGGCACTGCAACTGCCGGTATGCTTCGGTGGTAGTTCTTCATTCGTCCAGGTCACCGGCATATGACAGGGCGGTACACGCATGAGTAGCTTCAACGACTGCGAGTCGGCCAAGCGGCTGCTCCAGGCGCTCGACGAAGGCAAGCTCGATTACCTCTTCCAGACGGCACACGTCGACTACGCCGAGCGAGACGGGCTTGCCGGCACCAGCACGACCCTCGGACTCCCCCGTGAAGACGTCACACACCTCGTGGCGGCCATCCGCCGTGCGCAGGGGCTTACGATCCTGGCAGGCGCGTGGGGCGACTACTCGGCATGGATCACCATCTCGGCAGGCATGGTGCAACTGCTGCACGAGATCGACGTGCGCGCCGACTTCGACTTCGCATCGGGCTCGGAGCTGCCCGAGGACGAGATCCGCGCGCTGCAGAACCACATCCTCATCGAGGAGGTCCTGCCGCTGGGCCTGACGTACGAGGAGCTGTCACGGGCGAACGACCTCGAGCGCACGCACGCGCGCAGCGCCGCGAGGCGCATGCTGGCCGAGGGCACAGAGCCTGAGACCGACTACGAGCGCTGGGTGCTGCAGTTCTTCAACCTCATGCAGCGTCTGCCCGAGCTGGCCGCGGAGCCGCTCACCGTGCAGCGCCTGCTGGAGCTTCATGCGATGCTCGCGCTCGATAAGTCACAGGGCGGGGTGCTACGCACTGAGGACACCGTGCATGACGTCGGCACCGGCCTTTCGTCGCACGAGGCGGGGATACCCGCGCGCCGGATCATGAGCGAGATGAGCGCGATCGCGGCGTACGGCACGGGCGAACAGAAGCCGTACGTGCACCCGATGATCAAGACGTTGGTGTACTTCTACTGGATCCGCCGCATACAGCCGTTCCAGGTCGCCAACGCGCTCTTCGCCCGGCTGGTCATCCACATCTTCGAGTATCAGCAGGGCTACCCCACGCTGCCACTCACACCCCTCACACGCACGGCCGCAAGTGAGTGGGCCGTGCCGCCGGCGGGCGGCTCGGAAGCGCGTTACGACGCCACCACGTTCGTGATCAAGCGCCTTCAGCTCTTTCTCAACGCGTACCTCGAGGCGGAGCGGGAACTCGCCGACGCCAAGAGGCGCTACCAGGCGCTGTGCGCGCGTTTCGAACCGCTGAACGTGAACCATCGACAGGCGCGCATCTTGGACGAGGCGCTTGCCGTGCCCACCAAGGTCTTCACCATCAAACGCCATGCGCGCCTGCGTGGACTCGCGTACGAGACGGCGCGACAGGATTTCACGCAGCTCGTGAACGCCGGTTACCTGGAGCTCCAGAAGCGCGGCCGGCTCTTCGAGTTCCGCCTGGCGCAGGATGCCGAGCGCAAGATCGCCACGAAACTCGGACAGGGGCCGCTGTACTTGCGGTAGCCTCCTGGCTCTGTGACCTCCTGCAGAAGCAGCGGTGTCCGCCCCCTGTTCGGGAGCGGACACCGGTATGCGCATCTGGCGGAGAGGGAGGGATTCGAACCCTCGTAGCGGGGGATACCCGCTAAACGGTTTTCGAGACCGCCGCATTCAACCACTCTGCCACCTCTCCGGGTGGTAGCCGCCTGCGCGAAGGCGGCGAAGCGCAGTATACCGAGGCGGGCGCGGGGCGGCAATGCGCTCCAGGGAGAGTGCCCGGACGTACGCCTACGACTCCAGCGCCCACTGCCAGAACGGGACGATCCGCGCCACCCCTGCCGGCGTCTGCAACTCGCCCGCCTCCGCCAGCGTCACGATGGTCGCTGTAGCCCCCGGCGCTGATGCCAGTGCCTCGGCGATGGCCTTGGTCTCGCGCTCGATGGCCGCCGCATCGGAGAGGGAAACGCAGGCCTGGACGAAATCGCGCTCCTTGCCGGGCAGCGGCGAATCGATCACGAAGTCGACCTCCGCGCCGCTTGGCGTTCGGTGGTAGGCGATCGCTGTCTCGCCCATCGGTCCGAGGCGTCGGCGCAACTCGAGGTAGACGGCGTTCTCCAGCAGCGCACCCCGGCTCCTCGCCCCGCCCACATGCATTGCCGACGCCAGTCCGGGGTCGATCGCGTACACCTTGCGCGGGTTCACCATACGGGTCTTGGCGGACCGCGAATCGATCGGCACCAGGAATACGAGATACGCATCGGCCAGGTGGTCCAGATAGCTTAGCAGTGTGACCTTGGTGGTCCGAAAGCCCTGAGACCGCAGCGTTCCCTCGAAGGAGCTCACGCTGAACTGGCTGGCATTAGCAGCGAACAAGCCGCGGATCAGCGCCCGGAGCGCGCCAACGTTCTCCGTGCCGTGACGCTCCACAACATCCTTCATGACCAGCATCTCCACGTAGCCCTGGAGTGTCTGCACGCGAGCGAAGTCGCTCGCACCCACAAGCTCAGGGAAGCCGCCGACTGCAAGATATCTGTCGGCGAGCGAAGCCAGCGTAGAGCGTTGGCGCGATCCAACAGTGTCGTCAGGATCGTGGCCGGAGGCACGGACGAACTCACGCAGCCCATACGGAAGGATCTCCGTAGTGAAGCCCCGACCCCGGAACGCCGTCGCCACCTCCTTGCTCAAGAGACGCGATGATGACCCCCCGAGGAAGAGGTGGATCACCTCGGTATCAACGACTCTGCGGCAGAAGCGCTCCCACTCCGGGACCACCTGAATCTCGTCGAGGAACAGGTAGCCGCCCTCGCTGCGCGCTCGTGGCGCTATTCGAAAGAACGTCTCCAGAGCGGTGTCGAGCGTTCCCAGGTCGGGCCTGCCGAGACGATCATCGTCAAGATTGAGATACATGATGCGATCCACCTCGACACCGGAGCCGCGAAAGCGCTGGATCAGCTCGAGCATCGCGTACGTCTTGCCCGAGCGCCGCATTCCCACGAAGACGTCGGCCTTGCGCTCCATCACCGCCGGCTCGATGTCGCGATGGACAAGTGCGGGTAGAGACGCGACCGTGAAGTCTCTCATGATCTGTTCGAGCGTCAGCAACGCACTCGCCCCTCCGGATACTGCCATTCGCCCTTCTGGTATGTGTGATTATACCTGAATCGATTGTTTTTGGTATCGCGTGTTATACCTGTTCCTCACGCCACCGCAACATCCTCCGTCTGCTCGATCAGACCATCTCTCAGGCGCACGATCCGCCCCGCCCGTGCGGCGATCTCGGCATCGTGGGTGACGAGCACCACCGTGCGACCCTGTCCATGCAGCTCATCGAACAGGTCCATGATCTCCCTGCCGGTGCGTGAGTCGAGATTGCCGGTCGGCTCATCGGCAAGCATGAGCGCGGGATCGTTCACGAGAGCTCTGGCGATCGCCACGCGCTGGCGCTGCCCGCCGGAGAGCTGCTGCGGCAGGTGGTCGAGCCGGTCGGCCATCCCTACGCGCTCCAGGAGAGCGCGGGCCCGCTCGCGTCCGTCCGTGGTGCCCGAGTAGTGGAGCGGGAGCTCGACGTTCTGCAGCGCGTTCATCTTCGGCAGCAGATTGAACGTCTGGAACACGAAACCGATCGTCCGATTCCGCAGCGCGGCGCGCCGCACGTCGTCGAGACGTGATGCATCCTCGCCGTCGAGCATGTAGCTGCCCGACGTCGGTTCGTCGAGTAGGCCGATGATGTTCATCAGCGTCGACTTGCCGGAGCCGGACGGGCCCATGAGCGCCACGTACTCTCCCTGCGTCACCTCGAGGTTCACGCCGCCGAGCACCGGGACGTCAGGGCCAGAGAGGTGGTAGGTCTTGGTCACATCGGTCAGCGACAGCACGGGATCCATCGCTACTCCCCCGCTCCCGGAAGCACGACTCGTTGCCCTGACCCCAGACCGTCGGTCACCTCGACAGTGCTGCCGTCGGTCATGCCAAGCGTGACCGTAACGGTCCGCACGCTCCCCGCATCATCGAGCACGTCCACGACCTGCTTGCCGTCGGCCATCCGCACCGCCTCATTGGGGATCACGAGCACGTCGGTCACGCCTTCGGTGATGATGTCGAGCCGCACGCTCATCCCTGCGGCCGCGCGCGTGCCGGCCGGGTCGAGCTCCGCGGTGAGTGCATAGCTCACGATGCCGTTGGCATCAACCTTCCCCACCTGCGAGAGCGTCGTGACCGTACCTTCAAGCGACGCCCCATCGAGCGCGTCGACGAGCACCTCGACCGGCATCCCCTCGGAGACCCCGGCGTAGTCGTTCTCATCGAGCTCGGCCTCCACGAACATGCTGCCGAGGTCCGCCACCACGATCGCCGCTCCGCCGGAACCGGAGACGCTGGCCCCTGGCTGGATGTTCACCTCGATGACGGTACCGGCCGTGGGCGCAACGAGCGCCAGGTCCCCGTTGCCGAGGCGTGCCGCGTCCACCGAGGCCCGCGCCTGCGCAACGCCGGCGCGGGCCGCTGCGATGTCAGCCGATGTCGCTCCGGTGCGAGCTGCCGCGAGGTTCGCCTCGGCGATAGCGAGCGCCGAGGACGCATTGGTGACGGCCGCCTTCCTGGCCTGCAACTCGGATGCGGAAACCGTCGATTCGAGCGACTCGGCATAGAGCAGGTCGTACGCTTCCTGTGCGCTCGCCAGCGAGGCCTTCGCCCCGTCCACGCTCGCCTGCTTGACCGCCACGTCCGTGCTGGCGGGACCGGCCTGCACCGAATCAAGCTTCGCCTGCGCCGCCGCGAGCGCGGCCTGAGCCTGCGCTACCTGCACGTCGGCCTTGGCGCCTGACAGCGTGGCGAGCACCTGCCCTGCTGCGACCGTGTCTCCCGGCTTTACGCCGACCTCGGCCACGACCCCCTGCACGGGGAAGAACAGCTCACGGGTCTCCACCGAGATCCGCCCCTCGGCAGGAACCGTTGACCGGATGTCCCCGGGGACGACGACCGCGGTCCGCATCTCGGGCACCTCATCGCCTACTGACGCAGCGTAGCCGTAGTAGGCCGAGCCGGCGACGATGCCGAGCGCCACGAGCGCTATCGCCGCCGATTGCCAGGACTTCTTGAATGGTGTCTTCATGTCTGTCCCCCGACTACTTGGCGGCCGCGAGCTTCACGTACTCGGCATTCGAGCCGTCGGTGCCGCCGTCTGTCCACACGGTGATCTCCATGCCGCTGCGGATGTCAGCCAGCGTCGCGGACTCGGCCACCGGCGTGTCGCCCTCGGAGACCATCTGTACGATCGGCACGCCGACCGGGATCGTGACGGTGACCTGCTCGGTCTCGAGCGCGACGTTCTCGGCGGCCTTCAGGGCCTGCCGCTCCTCCTGGCTGAGCTGCGCCCGCTCGGCCTTCTTGGCGGCCTTCTCCTCCTCGGTGAGCTCCTCGGAAGGATCCTTGATGTAGCGGTCGAGCGATACCTGCGTACCGTCTATCGAGAGCACAAATCCCTTCACCTCGGCCGTGCGCTCGGGCTGGTTGGGATCGGCGCTCGAACCCGTGGCCGAGCCGCCCTGGGCGCCGGGGCCACCCGCCACGGCCGTGTCGCCGTTACCTGCCGCCAGAGCGCTCGCGCCGAAGTAGGCGCCCACCCCCAGCACGGCCACCGCCAGGACCAGCAAGACTGTCTTCTTCATCGTGGATCTCCTTGATCGGTGTACGATAGATGAGCGCGGATCTTCACTCGTATCTGAGTGCTTCGATGGGGTCGAGGGACGCCGCCTTGCGCGCCGGCGCATAGCCGAAGACGACGCCGGTGAGGATCGCGAACGCGAAGGCAAGCGCCACGCCGGCCGGTGACACCACGGCGCGGATGCCGAGGGAATCGGCAAGCGGTACCATCGCAAGGCCGAGCGCGACGCCGATGGCGCCGCCGCCCACGCTCAGGATCACCGCCTCGAGCAGGAACTGGACGAGCACGTGGTTACGTGTGGCCCCCACGGCACGGCGCACGCCGATCTCGCGGGTACGCTCCGTCACGGCCACATACATGATGTTCATGATGCCGATGCCGCCCACCAGGAGCACGATCCCGGCAACGCCGCCGAGGAGCAGCGTCATCGTCCGGCTCGATTCCTGGGCGCTCACGAGCTTGCTACCCATGTCCTTCACGGTGAAGTCGTTGCCCTGCTCGCTGCGCAGGTGATGGGCCTCGCGCAGTGCGGCGGAGATCGAGGTCATCGCCGCCGACACGTCCTCGATGCTCGTGGCCTGGGCGTTCAGGCTGACCTTGCCGTTGGTGCCGAGCAGCGTACGTTCGGCTGTCGTGTACGGGACGAAGACGCTGTCATCGAGCGTGATCGGCCCGATCGAGCCACCCTTGGGCTGGGTCACCCCCACGACCTCGAGGCTCCGGCCGCCCACGCGCACCGTCTGTCCGATGGGATCGCTCTCACCGAAGAGCTCCTCGGCCGCCGTGGGCCCCAGCACCACGACGCGCTCGCGCCGTTCGAGGTCCTCGGTGGTGAAGAACCCGCCTGCGGCGAACTCGAGTGCGGCGATCGACTCGTAGGCGGGCGTCGTTCCCACGACCATCGTCTGCGAGGTCGTCTCGCCGACGACGATGGCTACGCGGCCGGTGAGCTGCGGCGCCACAGCAGCGATCTGCGGCACAGCCGCGATCACCTCGGCATCGTCGGCGGAAAGCTCGGAGGCGTTGTTCTGGACCTGGTTCACGAAGATCGTGGTGACACTCATGTTGGAATACTGCTCGTCGATGCTTTCGCGCGCGCCCATACCGATCGCCACGACCGCCACGATGGTCGCGGCGCCGATGACCACGCCCAGCGCCATGAGGACGGATCTGAACCCGTTGGTTTTCAGCGCTGTGACGGCCGCGAATGCGGTCTTGAGCAGTGTCATCTACGTCTCCCGGTCGGATACCTCCTCAGGTATACGCACCGGGTGTGCACGTGATGTGAAGGTCGTGAGCGCAGGCGGTGAACGGTCCGGACCCTGCGACGGCGAAGCGGTCAGCGCGCGGCTACCTCGGCACGGGTGGGGATGGACGCCATCGCGCCGGGCCGCTCGGTGGTGAGCGCCGCGGCGCGCACCGCCCACTCGACCGCCGCAACCGTGCTCATCCCCTCAAGAAGACCGTCGACCAGCGCACCGCAGAAGGTATCCCCCGCGGCTGTGGCATCGATCGCGTTCACCGGGAACGCGGGCACATGGGTCTCCTCGCCACCCTCGACCACCAGCGCGCCTTGCTCCCCCAGCGTGACGACCACTGCCCGCGGGCCGCGGACGCTGCGCGCCATCTCGGCGAGCGCGTGAAGATCGGTGGTTCCCCTCCGCCCGGCGATCCCGGCGAGCTCGTGCCGGTTGGGCACGAGCACATCCACCCGCGCGAGCAGCGCCTCGGAGAGCGGACGTGCAGGCGCCGGGTTGAGCACGAAGATGCCCGTGCAGAGCTCCGCGGCATGCTCCACCACGTTGGCGGGGACCTCCTGTTGCGCGAGCACGCAGCGGGCGCCGGAGATCGTGTCCCGCGCCGCGTCGATCATCGCGGGGGTGAGCGCACCGTTGGCGCCAGCCGCAACCACGATCGTGCTCTCGCCCTGCGGCTCCACGAACACGAATGCCTGCCCTGTGGCGGTGTCGTCAAGCTTGGCCACGCCGCGCGTGTCCACACCCTCGGCATCGAGCGTATCGAGCATCCAGTCGCCGTCGGCATCAGCTCCTACCGCGCCGATCATCGCAACGCCCCGTCCGAGGCGTGCCAGCGCCACCGCCTGGTTGGCGCCCTTGCCGCCGGGGCCGCGCAGCACGCTGCCGCCCAGAAGCGTCGCCCCCCGCTCGAGCGCGACCGGCACGTCCACCGAGCGGTCGACGTTGATGCTGCCCACCACCGCCACATCACTCATAGCTGGCGATCGCTCCGATCATGAGGTCCCAGAACCGGGGCGCGTCCAGCCGCGTCGCCACGAGCGCGTTGTCGGGCTCTCCGGTCAGATGATGCAGGTCCACACACGTGGCACCCGCTGTGAACCGCCCCTGCGTCTCGATCGCCACAGGCACGCTCACCACCTCCACGAGCGAGGGGTCGATCACGCGGGCCACCGCCACGGGGTCGTGCAGCGGCGGCGATGTGAACCCCCACGTGCGCAGATAGCTCGCCGAGAAGAACGTCAGAAGCTCGACGCACAGATCTCCCAGAGGGGTGCCGAGCGCGCGAAGCCGCTCGATCACATCAGGTGTCGCGAGCGCCTGGTGCGTGATGTTCAGACCGCACATCGTCACAGGGACGCCCGAGCGGAAGACGATGTCGGCGGCCTCCGGGTCCACGCGGATGTTGAACTCCGCGTACGGGGTGTCGTTGCCGCGCTCCGTGGAGCCGCCCATCAGGACGATCTCGCGGATGTTGGCTTTGAGTTCGGGGTGCGCCGAGAGCACGAGCGCGATGTTGGTGAGCGGCCCGACCGGGATCAGCGTCACCGGCTCCGGGTGCTCGCGAAGAATCCGCACGATGAGGTCGTGCGCGCTTTCCCCGGCCTCCGGAACCGTCGGCTCTCCCCACTCGGGACCGTCGAGACCTGACGCGCCGTGCACGTACTCGCCGATGTGCAGCGAGCCGAGCAGGGGACCGGCCGCACCACGCGCGATCGGGACACCGATGATACCGGCTACCGTGCACATCCGGCGCGCGTTGATGGTGCACTTCTCAACCGTCTGGTTTCCACCACACGTCGTTATGGCGAGCAGGTCGAGCTCCGGGCTTGCCGCTGCGAGGAGGATCGCGAGCGCATCATCGTGGCCGGGATCGCAGTCGAGGATGACGGGGATGGGCATCGCCGGTCACTCCCCCGCAAGCCAGTGCACGAGCTGCGTGAACAGCCGCGCATAGCCAGGCCATGCCACGAAATCATCCGGGCACCAGTGAGGGCCGATGTCCGACGCCCACGCGGCGGTCCGGCCGGCGCCCTCGGCGCGCAGCGCGAGGAGCGGGTCATCGCCCACGGTGGCGAGCAGCTCGGCATCGGCCTTGAGCCCGAAGCGGTTGTAGCCGAGAAGGCCCGGCCACGGGCCGGTCACGCCGGACAGCACGGGGTGCGCCGCGTTCACGACCACCACATCGGTGCCTTCCGGCGCCTCGACGCGGTCGTCCCAGGGGTCGATCACCGATGGCAGGATCTCATCCACCGGAGTGCGGCGATACATCGCCTTGCCCTCGAACCCCTGGAAGCTCATGTAGCCGCCAGCCATCAATAGACCGCCGCCCGCGCGGACCCACTCGGCCAGCACCTTGAGGCGGTTGGGCGTCCGCTTGCCGCGGAGCCACGTGTCCGGGTGCAGGAGGATGCTGTCGGCGCCGATGTCGGAGAGTATGACGACGTCGTACGCATCGAACGCCTCCACGGTGGCGGGGAACTGCTCGGGCACCTCGTGGGCGGGCATGTGGACGACCTCGATGCCGTTGCTCTCGAGGGCCTCCTTGAGCGGAGCGATCCCCGTCTCGAAGACCACCGATTGGAACGAATCGAATCCCTTGAAATGGGTGGATTCACTCACCCAGGACTCACCCGCGACAAGCACCCTTGTCATGATGTTCTCCCTTCCCAGGCGGCGTCGAAGACCGCCTTCGGGTTGGTGGTCAGGATCTCAAGGAGCTGCTCTCGCCCCACGTCGTGGCGCTCGAGACGATCGGCAAAACCGGTGAGCACGTGGGCGTAGCCGAAACCTCCGTAGGTGCGCAGCAATGTCTTGATGAAGATGTCGTGCGAGAGCAGCAGGCGCTTCCCGTAGCCGTCCGCGAGCAGCCGAGCGATAGCTGCGGCGTTGTCCTCATCGCTCGGGCTCTGGCCCTCGCCCGGGTAGTGGAACTCCATGCCGAGCATGTCGTACTCCACCCACGCGCCGCGGTCCGCCAGCGAGCGCTGATACTCCTCGTCGGCATGACTCGGGTTCATGTGGCTCAGCACGGTGGCGTCGAGGATGCCACCCTCATCCTCGATGATGTCGAGCACGCGGTGGCCGTACCGCAGCCACCCGGGGAGATGCACCGAGAGCGGCACGCCGCAGCGACGCTGCGCTCGCGCGGCCGCACGCAGCGAATGCTCCTCGGCGGGCGTGAAGTGCAGTCCCACGCCGATCTCCCCGATCACACCGGCGTGAACGCCCTCAACGCCTTCGAGGACGTCGGCCACGATGCGGTCGGCGATGTCGTCGATCGACATGTCGGCGAACCCCTCCGGATGCGTCCGCTCGAGGTAGTAGCCGCACCCCATCACGATGTTGAGGCCCGTCGCCTCGGCGATCGCCCGCAATCCGCGGGGATCGCGACCCGCAGCATCCGGCGTCACCTCCACGAGCGTGCGTCCGCCTGCGGCGATGAGCGCCCTGACCTCCTCGACCGCGGTCTCGACACTGTCGAGCCGGGTGTTGTCGAGCGACAGATAGGGGTCGTTCCGCAGCCGGCCGAGGAACTCCATCCGCACCGGCTCGCAAGCGATGATCTGCCCCTCGGCATCGTCTGGCGCAGGTTCATGCCAGGCGGTCTCGCCGTTGAGCAGCAGATGTTCGTGGAACAGTGTCGGCCCCAGATCCGCCGAGTCGATCTCACCCAGGACCGTCCGGACAACGGCCATCAGCGCATCGCCGCCCCGAACCGTGAGAACAGTCGGGTGTTCATGAAGATGGCGATGAGCAGGATGACGCCCTGTACGATCTGGATGTAGAAGGGCGACACATGGAGCAGCACCAACCCGTTGGCGATCACGCCGAGCACGAGGGCGCCGAGCACCGTACCGAGAACGCTGCCGCGGCCCCCGAGCAGGCTGGTGCCGCCAAGCACGACGGCCGTGATGACCTCAAGCTCGAAGCCCTGGCCTGCGTTGGATGAACCCGACGCCAGACGCGCAGCCACGATCACCCCGGCAAGTGCCGCGATCACACCAGACACGAGGAACACGACGAGGTTGACCAACTTCGTGTTCACACCGGTACGGCGAAGCGACTCATAGTTGCTGCCGAGTCCGACCACATACCGGCCGTATGGCGTCTGCGTGAACGCGAACCATCCGACCACGGCCACCACGACGGCGATGATCGCCGGAAGCGGAATGCCGTAGACACGACCCTGCCCGAGCACCTTCACCCAGGCATCGGTCGGGATCGGCGTCGAGTATCCCTGCGTGATGAGCAGCGCCACCCCGCGTACGACACCCAGCGTGGCGAGCGTCACGATGAAAGGAGGCAACCCCCGGTAGGAGGTGAACCAGCCGTTCACGAAGCCCACCAGGCCGCCGATCAGAAGAACGAGGGCGAGCGCGAGCGTGGACTCCATCCCGCCGTTCGTCCAGATGGCCAGCAACGAACCTGAAAGGGCGACCATCGAGCCCACAGAAAGGTCGATCCCCGACGTGGTGATCACGAAGGTCATGGCAACCGCCGTGATCATCGTCGGCGCGATCTGCCTCAGGATGTTCAAGATATTCGCGGACGTGAAGAAGGCGTCTGCGGTGAAGCTGAAGAACGCAAAGAGGATGAGCAGCACGCCGCCCACGGCCACAGTGAGGATATTGCGCTGCAGCCACGCCTTGGGTCCGGCGTCGCGCTGAAGCTTCGCGATGGGTGCGCCTGCGTCGCTGTTGCTGGCGATCGACTCGTCGCTCACTGCCCGTGCCCCCGTCCTACGATGTCGCTGACCAGCTCTTCCAGTGTTGCCGTCTTTGCGTCGAGTTCCGATGCCATGGTGCCTTCGAACATGACACAGAGCCGGTCGCAGACAGTGAAGAGGTCCTGCAGCCTGTGCGTGATCAGGATGACGCTCACACCACGCGCGGCAACGGTGCGGATCAATTCAAGGACGGTGTTGACCTCGGTGACCGCCAGGGCGGCCGTGGGCTCATCAAGGATGAGGAGGCGGGGGTTGAACGCGACCGCTCGCGCTATGGCCACAGCCTGGCGCTGGCCACCGGAGAGATTCCGTACCGGGAGATCCGTGTACGGGATGCGGATCCTGAGAGAGTCAAGCAGCGCGCGCGCGTCCGCATGCATCCGCTTGGTGTCGAGCATGATGCCCCCGCGCGTGCGCGGCTCGCGACCAAGGAAGATGTTGCCTGCGACATCGATGTCATCGCAGAGAGCCAGGTCTTGATAGACCATCTCTATGCCCACCTGATGGGCATCTCGGGGTGAGGCGAAGACGGTCCGATTGCCATCGATCCATATCTCACCCGAGTCCGGGATATACGCACCCGAGAGGACCTTCATCAGCGTCGACTTGCCGGCTGCGTTATCACCGACCAGACCGACGACTTCACCGGGGGCGACGCGGAGGGTCACCCCCCGCAGCGCTTCGACCGGGCCGAACCGCTTGCGTACATCCCTGAGGACCACGCGATCCGGAGCCTGCGTTGCAGCCACGGTGGTACCCTCCACGTCACACCCCGCTTCTCGATCGGCGTACCTGTCAAACCGAGCAGTCGTACCACGTGCCCTTACTCGAAGATGGCCCTGAAGTCGTCGACGTTCTCTGATGTGACGATGGCGATCGGCACATCGATGAACGGCTCGACGTCCTCACCCTCGACGAGCGCCTTGCATGCGAGGACCGCCTCGTAACCCTCGGTCTTCGGGTCCTGCTGCACAACACCGACGACGAAGCCGTCGTCGATGCCGCGAATGACCTCGGCCGTGAGGTCCCACCCGAAGAGCTTGACGTCGGCCGTGCGATCCTGCGAACGGGCCGCAGCGACGGCTCCGACCATGGCGGGCTCACCCGTGGTGTAGAAGAGCTTCGTATCTGCCTGCGCGGTGAACAGGTTCTCCGCGGCAGCCATCGCCTCTTCCTGCTGATTCTGACCGTCGACGATCTGTGTGATCGTTGCGCCATCAGCTTCAACGACACGCTTGAACCCGTCGAGACGCAGGTTCTGGATGAATGAGTTCAGCGCACCGATGACGCCGATGTTCTTGTCAGTGATGTCATTGTCCGCCATGTAGTCGACGACGAACTGGCCGATCTCTTCACCGGCGGCCTCGTTGTCCACGCCGACCTGACACAGGACCGACTCATCTTCGACGATCGCATCCACCGCGACGATCTTCACGCCCGCTTCCGCCGCTTCCTGGAGAGCCGGCTTCACACCTTCGACATCGATAGCCACGATGACGATTGCGTCGAAGCCCTGGGTGACGAAGTTGGCGATGGCCTCGTTCTGCTTGGCGGGATCATCGTTCGAGTTGAAGATCGTCAGGTCGACGCCCGCCTCTTCGGCTGCCTCCTCGGCGCCCTCGTTCATCTGGTTGAAGAAGATCGCCTGCTGGTTGATTTGGACCAGACCGACCTTGATGGCCTCTTCGCCGCCCGCTGTGCCGTCATCGGTGCCGGTTTCGGTCCCGGCACAACCGGCGAGTGAGACCGCGAGCATGGCGACCACCGCCACGATCGCTACGAGCCGCAGATCTCTAAGACGTCTCATGCCTATCTCCTTCCGACGAACACAGCTTGGTAAACGATTACACCGCTCGGTGAATGTATGTACCCAGAGAAGCGCTGTCAAGGACTCCAGGAGCACGCATATGCGTGATTGTGAGTGTGTAAACGTTCTCGTGCCATGGCGGCGGACACCACCGCGGACATATACTGTCTCTTGCCCAATCACGGATGAGGTCAGCATGGCGATAACGATCAAAGACGTTGCGGGGCGTGCGGGCGTATCAGTGGCCACTGCGTCGCGAGTGTTGTCCGGCGGTCGCAGGGTCTCACCGGAGCTGGCCGACCGCGTACGCGAGTCGGCGCGAGAGCTCGGATACCGTCACAACGCCGTCGCCCGCGCACTGCGCCACGGCCGCACGTCCTCGGTGGGGATGATCGTCCCGGAGATCGGCAACCCGTTCTTCCCATCGCTCGTGGAGGCGGTCGAGAGGACTCTGAGCGAGTCTGGTCGCGACCTGCTTCTGTGCGACGCGCAACAGGATCCCTCCGTGGAGCTTCGCAGGGCGAGGACGCTCATGGCGCGGCAGGTCGACGGCCTCATCGTCATCCCCGTGTCTGCGTCCGCGAGCCGGACCGCACTCGACGAGGTTGCCTCACAGCTTCCAGTGATCCAGCTGGACCGGTTCGTGACGGACTACCTCGGTGACTGGGTAGGGGTCGATGACGCGCTGGGCATCAGCCTCGCGGTCGAGCACATCGCGGCCCTCGGCTCGAGGAGCGTCGCGTTCGTCAGCGCGGAACCCGAGTGCTCCTCGGCACAGCAGCGGCTGCGAGGTTTCACCGAGGCCACACAACGCATGGGCCTGCTCGAATCAGGTGACCGCCTGCTCGGCGAGTTCAGTGCCGGGTGGGGTCGGGCGGCGGCACAGAAGCTGCTCGCGGGACCGTCTCTGCCCGATGCAGTGGTCTGCGGCAACGACGAGATCGCAGTGGGGTTGCTCGGCGAGTTCCGGCGTGCTCGCGTGCGCGTCCCCGACGATGTGCTGGTCACTGGATTCGATGACATCCGCTTCGCCGCCCTGGCCGATCCCCCGCTCACCACGATCCGTCAGCCGCACGAAGTGATCGCGTCCGAGTGCATCCGGCTGCTCGACGCCCGCATGAACGACGCCGATCTCCCCGCGCAGCGCATCGCGATAGCGCCGTCACTCATCGCCCGCGAGTCCACGGGGAGCGTCTCATGACCGACGCCGTCGCACTTGCGCAGCGTCTGGTCCACCTGAACACGGCCGGTGGAGGCGAGCGAGCCGCTGCCGAGGTGTGCGCGGAGGTGCTGGAAGGATCGGGTGCGAGCGTCGAGGTCGTGACGATGGTGGCGGACAGGGCGCACCTGATCGCTTCGGTCGGCGACACCACGACCGCCCCGTTGGTGCTCTGCGGCCATCTCGACACCGTGCCGTTCGGCGACACGCCGTGGACGCACGGTCCGCTGTCCGGCGACATCGGTGACGGCATGCTGTACGGCCGGGGCTCGGTGGACATGAAGGGCGGTGCGGCCGCCCTGGTCACGGCGCTCGCACGCTACGCCGCGCGCCGCTCCAGCGGCCCCGGCGTGCTGCTCGTGCTCACAGCCGCCGAGGAGACCGGATGCAGTGGCGCCCGCCACCTCATCGCAACGCGACAGCTGCCCCAGGGTGGCTCCCTCCTGATCGCCGAGCCAACGGACCTGCGGATCGCACACGGACACAAGGGCGTGCTGTGGCTGGTGGCCTCCACCCACGGACGCGCGGCGCACGGCTCACGGCCCGACCTGGGCGTGAACGCCATCATGCCGCTGGCACGATTCGTGTCCGAGCTGACTGCACGCGGTCTCCCGGGCAGCCACCCAGAGATGGGTGATGTAACGGTCAACGTGGGAACGTTCAGCGGCGGTACGAAGGTCAACCTCGTGCCTGATTCGGCCTCGGCCGGGATCGATATCCGCCTGGTTGCCGGCATCGACTCGCGGTCGATTCTCGAGGAGGTGGCTGCGATAGCCGGTGGCGACATCCACATCCAGGTGGTCGAGGACCTGCCTGCGGTCTACTCGCCGGCCGATGGCCGGTTCGCGTCGCACGTGAGCGCCCGGTGTGAAGTGGTCACTGGCTCGGCAGCTCATCGGCAGCCCCTCACCTACTTCACTGACGCCTCCGTACTGGTGAGCGCGCTTCAGGCGAGCGAAATCGTAATCCTTGGACCCGGCGACCCCGATCAGGCCCATACGTTGGATGAGCACTGCCCGGTGGCACAGATCCAAGCGGCCGCCGAGGTCTATGAGGACATCCTCATGACACGGGAGGGCCACTGAGCACCATACGTGCGGAGTAGTCCACGGTGTAGACTGCACGTGAGCAGGGTGCTGGAGATCATGGAGCGCTTCTACCAGGTCGGCACCGGCATCAGCCTGCCGTCGAAGGCGTCGGGCTGGGGCTTGCCATCTGGAGGCGGCTGGCGGACATGCTCGACGCCACGATCGAAGTCGAGAGCGAGCTTGGCGCAGGCTCCACGTTCACGCTTCGGGTCTCTACAGAGACCGGAACGCCGGACGAATGACTGCGCCGGCGCGCCGTCACACGGAGATCGCCTGTGGTTCAGCTGTCTCGGCACCAGAAGCGATCCGCGGAAACGCGCTCAGCACCATCTCGACCAGCTCACCGACCGGACGGGCCAGAGCATCGGTCACCGGAATACCGAGCTCCAGCTCGTACTGCGCGATCGCCGTCGTGATGTCGGCATCGCTCATGCCTTCGTGATTGATGGTCAGACCGATAACGCGCGTATCCGCGAACGTCTCGATCAGATGGATCTCAACTGCTGGCGGTGGGATCGGCAGGCCGTCAAAGTCACACCTGACGCGGCGTGCGGGAGCGTGCTGCAAGATGACGCCCTGGGGTTGGCTGCCCCGAAGGATGAAGCCTGACGAGAGGTATGCGGGGTGACCAAGCGCGCTCTGCCCTTCGATGATGATCACGTCCGGCCGCTCGGCCTCGTAGGCACTCAACACCGCGCCCTCCATCTCGCCGGCGCAGAACTGACTCGGCATGGCGTCGAGCGCCACGCCGTAGCGGGCACCCTGGATGAGCCCGGTCTGCCCAGTCGCGATCATGACCGCCCTGATGCCCCGATCGTTGAGCGCCTGCGTCAATATCGTTGCGGTCGTCCGCTTACCGATCGCACAGTCGGTGCCTAGGATCGCGATACGAGGACACGTGACTGAGGCGATTCGACCGTCGAACAACCTGAGGCCCTTCTTGTCTCGAGGGCGACGGACGTCACGTATGTTCACACCGTACTGGTTCTCCGCAGCCACGAACACCGGATCATCGCCGAGAAACTCGTGGAGTCCGCTCACGATATCCATGCCGAGACTCATGGCCTCCAGGACGACCCCACGCTCGTGTACCGAGAGCAGCCCACTCGCCGGCGCGATACCGAAGATGAACACCTCCGGCACCTGCCCCGTGATATCGACAGCGTGTGCGAGATCACAGCATATCGGTATGCCTCGCGGCTGCTCCCCGAGCACCTCACCGGCGTCAAGCCCAGCCTCCTTGCTGTCGATGACCGCAATGATCCGGTACTTGTCGGAATGGCGGACCAGACCGTTGGCGGTCTTCCCATCGATTCCGCCGAAGTTCGCCTCGCAATAAACGACCGCTGAGGGCATCCGTACGCGACCGGATCGGAGCCGGAGTGGTGAGATGGGTTTCATGGCGCTCCCTACAAGAGTGGTGATTCGGCCTGAACGGCCGGGTTGGTTCGTGCGCCCTCAAGGGAGGGCGACTCGGTGCGGCATCACCGGGGTGCGGCTGAAAGGGCTGACGGGGCATCGACTGATCTCGCTTGTTGCGATGATACTTCGAAGAAGAGCATCGATGCCGGTGGTACGGATGTCCCAGCCGATGCGGGACGAGCGCGGTCTCTTGGACGAGACTACCTTGAGTATACCACGTGAGCTGCGGAAATAACGTCGGTTGCCGCGTCCACGCCCGCTGACGTCCCGCTGATGCGGGCTCACGACCTCACCGCGCTATGCGGTCGTAGCTACAACCCCGGCTCCGCGCACACCCTCTCTGTGATCGACTGACGCGCACGCAGCATGTCCGCCCAGGGGTCGTCCTCGAGCGTGCGGAGCCGTTCGCCGAGGGTGCGCACCGTGAAGACGGGGCGCTCTGCACCATCCTCCAGCTCTTCCCAGTGGAGCGGTACCGCGACCGGAGCACCCGGCCGGGAGCGTGCGCAGTACGGCGCGATCGCGGTGGCCCCGCGGGTGTTACGCATGTGATCGATGAAGATCCTGCCCGCACGCCGCGCCTTGCTCATGTTCGTGGTGAAGCGCTCGGGCTCAAGTGACACGATGTGGTTCGCGAACGCCTTCGCAAAGCCATGGACCTCGGCCCACTCGTGCCTGCGGGTGATCGGCACCACCACATGCAGCCCTTTGCCACCGGTCGACTTCACCCAGCACTCCAGGCCAAGGCGGGCAAGCTCGCTCCGCAGCAGCAGCGCCGTTGCCGCCACCGCCTTCCACGGCAGGCCCTCATCCGGATCGAGGTCGAAGACGATCCTGTCAGGCTTGTCGGGGTCATCGACCCGCGAGCCCCAGGGGTGGATCTCGAGCACGTTCATCTGCACGAGGCCGATCAGGCCGCTGAGATCGCGCACCTGTGCGTACGGCACCGTGACGTCGTCGCTCGGCACGTAGATGTCAACGGTCCCCACGGCCTCCGGGAAGTGTTTGATGCGCTTCTGATAGAAGCACGAGCCATCGGCCCCGTCGGGACACCGCACGAGTGAGAGCGGCCTGTGCGCCACGTGCGGCAGCATGAGCCCGGCAACCTGCTCGTAGTACCGGCAGAGCTCCAGCTTGGTGATACCGGTGTCCGGCCAGATCACGCGGTCCGGAGACGTGATGTGCACGCCGGCGAATCGCGTCCTGCCCGCCGGGGTCACGCCACGCTCCACCGGCTCCGGTGCCATCTCGGGCCCATCCTCCCCCGGCACCGTGCCGGGCAACTCGGCCACGACCTCCCTGGTGGGCTTGTCGTCACGGAGACCCTTGAACGAGGGGTGCCTGAGATGACCATCGGCAGTCCACTCGGCAAAGGCCACCTCCACCACAAGCTCGGGTTCGACCCAGTGGATGCCGAGGGCGTCGGCGTCCTGCGGCGGGTCGACCACCGGCGGGGACTCCCGCTTGAGGCCCTTGAGGCGCCCGTGGATGTCGGCGAGCGAGGCGTCGGTGAACCCTGTGCCCACGCGGCCGACCTCGCGCAGCGCGTCTCCGTCGTGCACGGCCAGCACGAGCGCGCCAAACCCCACGCGGCTGCCGCCGGGATCGGTGTAGCCCACCACCACGAACTCCTGCTCGAGCAGGCACTTGATCTTCAGCCAGTCGTGGCCGCGGCCCGGACGGTACGCAGCGTCGCCACGCTTGGAGACAACGCCCTCGAGCGAGAGGTCGCACGACTGCGAGAAGATCACGTCGCCGTGCCCCTCGATGTGGTCGGTGTACTGCAGCGGTGGCTCCGCGCCCTGCAGCAGACCCTCGAGCACGCGCTTGCGGTCGACCAGCACGGCACCCCGAAGGTCCATGCCATCCAGGTAGAGGAGGTCGAAGAGCTGGTACCGCACGTTGGCCGCGCCGCCGCTCCGGGCGTGGTTCTGCAGCTCCTGAAAGCTGGTGGTGCCATCGGGCCGCACCGCCACGACCTCGCCATCGAGGACCGCCGTCTGCGCGGGCAGGCCGCGCACCGCCTCGGCGATCCCCTGGAACCTGGCAGTCCAGTCCTTGTGGGTGCGGCTCACGAGCCGGACCGACTCGCCGTCTTTGAACGCCACGATCCGGTAGCCGTCGAACTTGATCTCGTGCAGCCACCGCTCCCCCTCCGGCGGCTCGCGCACCAGCGTGCACAGCTGCACATCCACCGTCTGCGGCATCGGCCCGCGCTTCGCCCCGGTCACGGCACCGGAGTCGACCGGCGCCCCGCCCGGCCCTTCGCCTCGCGGTGGCGCGCCGGACGCGATCTCCTCCATCGTCCGGCCGGTGGCTACGCTCGTTGTCCACTCGGCGGTGGCGTCGAACTCAGCGGCCGGCCGCTCCTCGGCATCGCGCTCCTTGAACAGCAGCCAGCTGTCCTGCGTGCCGCCGTAACCCTTGGTGCGCACCAACACCCAGCGGCCGCGCAGCCGCTCGCCCAAGAGCTCGAACTTGAGATGCCCCTCGGCCAGATGCGCGCGCGGATCGCCGTGGTCGGGACGCCAGGTGCCGCGGTCCCAGAGCATCACCGTGCCCCCGCCGTACTCGCCCTGAGGGATGGTGCCCTCGAAACCGCCGTACTCCACGGGGTGGTCCTCCACGTGGACCGCAAGCCGCTTGTCAGCGTTGCTGAGCGAGGGCCCCTTGGGGACCGCCCACGACAGCAGCACGCCATCAAGCTCCAGCCGGAAGTCCCAGTGCAGGCGTGAGGCCGCGTGCTTCTGGATCACGTACGACAGGCCGCCCGACCCAACGTCGCCGCCGGCCGGCTCGGGCGTGGTGGCAAAGTCGCGCTTGGCGCGGTATTCGTCGAGCGTACCCATCTACGCCGTGCCCCGCGTGCGCGCGTCCGCGTCCTTCTCCCGGGCCGCCGCCTCCACGCTCCGGCGCAGCAGGTCCATGATGTCGACCACCTCGCCGCCCTGCGGTTCCTGGGCCTCCTCCGCCGAGGCGAGCGTGGTGCCGCCCGCTTCCATCTTGCGCTTGATGAGATCGAGCAGGTCGTTGCGGTACGTGTCGGTGTACTGCCCCGGCTCCCACTCGGCCTCAAGCGCGCTCACCAGCTGGTGGGCAAGCTGCAGCTCCTTCTCGGTCACGCCCAGCTCGCCGAGGTCCGCCGAGGGGAGATCGAGGCCCTCGGTGCCCCTGAGCTCATCGGCGTACCGGAGGAGATCGAGCACGAGCGCGTCGCCTTCGGGAAAGAGCGCCGCGAGATACTGCCTGGTGCGGAGCACCACGTGCGCCACGGCGATCTGGTTCTTGGCGCGCAGGGCCTCGCGCAGCAGCGCGTATGCCTTCCGGCCGGCCTGCTGCGGCACCAGGTAGTACGGCCGGGTGAAGAACGGCGGGTCGATGCAATCCCTGCAGACCACGGCCACGATGTCGATGGTCTTGGTGGCCTTGGGGTTGGCCGCCTCGATCTCGGCGGGCTCGAGCACCACATACCGGCCGCTCTCGTACTCGTACCCCTTCACCACGTCGTCCCAGGGCACGTCCTCGCCGGTGGCCTCGGACACGCGCTTCTGACGCACGCGGCTCATCGTCTTGCTGTCGATGTTGTGGAAGGCGATCTCACTGCCACGGTCCTCGGCGGAAACGAGCCTGACCGGGATGGTCACCAGGCCGAAGGAGATCGCGCCTTCCCAGATCGTCTGGGGCATGGTCGTCGCCTTTCGTGGGGAGCGGACATAGGGTGTATGTCCCCCGTCTCCCGAAAGCGCGCACACCCGCAGAAGCCGCAGCCCCTACCCGACGCTGAGCCCGCCCAGCACGAGCAGCGCAGTGAGCGTTGAGACCACCGCCCACAGCACCACGCCCATCACCAGCGGCCGCACGCCGACCTCACGCAGCGTTTCGCGGGTGAGGCTCGCTCCCACCATGAACAGCGTGGGGGCCATGAGCGCCTTGCCGATGCGCGCGAGCACGCCCCACAGCTCCGGCGCCGGCACGAGCCAGGCCACCACCGAGGCCAGTATGAAGCCGATGAGGAACCACTGCACCTTCGCGCCGCTCCGGCCGCCGCCGTGGACCCGCGCGGCGATGAGCGCTACGGGCGCGATCCACAGCGCGCGCGTGAGCTTCACCACGGTGGCAAGCGCGAGCGCCTCGGCGCCGTACGCCGACGCCGCGCCCACCACGCTGCTGGTGTCGTGGATCGCCAGCGCCGCCCACAGCCCGAACTGCTGTTGCGACATGCCGAGTGCATGCCCGAGCCACGGGAACACGAACAGCGCCACTCCGTTGAGCACGAACACCACCGAAAGCGCGACAGCGGTGGACGCGGGAGACGCGCCGATCGCCGGCGCCACCGCGGCGATAGCGCTGCCGCCGCAGATGGCCGTCCCCGACCCGATGAGCGTCTGCACCTCGCGGTCGACGCGCATCAGCCTGCCGAGCACCGCCGCGAGCGCAAGCGTCCCACTGATCGTGAGCAGTGTGACGCCCGCCGAGGAGACGCCGATGCGGATGGCGGCGCCGATCTGCATGCCAAAGCCGAGGATCACCACCGAGGCCTGCAGCAACTGCTTGGAGACGCGTGCGGGCCGCAGCCGATCGGGCGCTCCCACCGTCAGCCCCACAACGAGCCCGATGAGCAGGCCGATCGCCGGACTCGCTTCAGTGACAGCGAGCAGCACGGCGACGCCCACCCACAGCGCGGGGTGGCGGACGATTGCGGGGACGTGGTCGCGAGAAATCATGACGTACAGTGTCGGTGTCAGCGCCGGGAACGTCCATATCGATTCCGCGATACCGGTATTCCAGAAACGACAGACGGCGATCGCACCGCGTGACGCGGCGCCGAGGATCCTACGCGGTCACCACCACCGAGGCGTTCGTGTCGAGCGGATTGCGGCGCACGGCGAGCGAGAACAGGTACGGGTACTCCTTCTGCAGATGCCGCACATGATCGAGCCACTCCACGGCGATCGCGGCGTACGCGCGACGCAGGTCCAGGTTGAGATGCGCGATGTCCGTCTCGGGCAGATCGTTGAAGCCCTCGCGGAAGCTGAGCTCCTCGGCAAGATGGAAGACGGCCCAGAGCGCGTTGGTGAACGTCTCGTGCTCGAGCAGGTTCGGGTTCTGGAGCAATCCGAGGAGGAACGGCCGTTTCTCAACGGTGAACCGTGCGAGCTCCTCAAGGTCGGTGGCGCTCGCTCGGAGGCCGAAGTCGTAGGCGGTGATGGCCGCCTGCGCCGTGGCGTAGCGGCGGGCGTCCCAGGAGTCATTCACGAGGAAGTGCTCGCGCACCTCCACGGTCTCATCGAGCTCCGACGCGCGGCGGAGCAGCTCGTCGCCCACCTCGCTGAAGAACGCGCCGATCACCATATTGAGCTTGTGCATCTTCTCTTCGTGCTCGCGTCGCTCGAGCAGCGAGTGGATCACGAGCGTGACCACAAGCACCTCGAGCGGCATGATCGCGATCTCATGCGTGAGGAAGAAGAGCCCCCATTCGTGCATAGGCGTGTCGTGGAACGCCACCGAGTGCGCGTAGAGCAGCACTCCGCTCACGGCCATCAGCGTCAGGCCGAACTTCACCCGCCAGTTGAGCTTCTTCATCGCACGCCCTTCATCCGGGTGAGGCCGGTTCACGCCGGCCAGCCGAGGTGCGCCCATGATACCTGAGCGCCCCGCTACACCGCGGCCACGAGCGCGTCATCGATCTCGGGGTACGTGAACTCGAAGCCTGCATCGATGAGCTTCCGCATGGTGGAGCGCTGGCTGTACACCATGTACGGCGCCACCTCGCCCAGCACGACCCTGAGACCGAAACCCGGCACCGGGAACCATGAAGGACGCTTGAGCGCACGTCCGAGCGCGCGCGAGAACTCGCGCAACAGTCGCTTGCGCTCCTCGTTCCCGCGCATGACGATCGGGTATCCGGAGAGGTTCACCACCACGTCGGCCCGTGCCACCGCCTCTGCCCATGCGGGCAGCGGTCCGTCATCAAGCGGCGTCATGTACGTGAACGGGACCTCAGTGTACCGCTCGCCCAGGGCAAAGCGCCCCGGCCGGTTCGAGAGCCACACCACCTCATGGCCCGCCGCAAGGAGCTGCGTGGTGAGACGCTGGCCGATGAATCCGTTGCCGCCCGCGATCGCGATGCGCATCACGACCTCCTCCCGCCCCGAGCGTCACCGCCCGGTGCTCACCCGCGCCTATCGGCCGGAACCTCGCACACTACGTTCGTACCCGCCTCGCCCGCCACGATCCTCGCGATGTCCTCGAGCCGGCCGATGGCGGCACGGTTGCAGGTGGCCCGCACGAAACGCCTCGCGGCCTCCACCTTGGGCCCCATGGAGCCAGCGGCAAAGGAATGCTCGTCGAGCTCCTCGGGTGTCACCCAGCCGAGGTGACGCT
>Ga0228536_1000902_pt1 | contig 39827 bp, 39 predicted proteins | sample SJ1Smetagenome_FD_168611 | JGI IMG/M metagenome (GOLD analysis project Ga0228536, IMG submission 168611) | Enriched culture of PCE-dechlorinating microbial communities from Ithaca, New York, USA - SJ1.S | ecosystem: Engineered > Modeled > Simulated communities (microbial... > Unclassified...
TTTGGCACGTGCGACCGCTTCAGCTTCCGACGTGCCGAAGGTTGCGCATCCGGGAAGGTCGGGGAACTCAACCGCTATATTTTTGCCGCTGCGGGAGAATATCGCCGGATATGTGCGGATATCCTTATTTCCTCTATTGGCCATGGCTATTCCTCCTTTCGTCATGGGAACAGAATATATTGCTCTAATAGGCGCAACTTACAGCCCCGCCGCCTTGAAAATGCTCTTCGCAGTCTTGGGGGCTACATCTTTCTCAGGATGGGGAACTGTTATCTTTCCCGGCTTTGTCTTGTGCTTGAAATAGTGGTGGTCTCCCCTGGCACCCAGCAGAAACCAGCCGTCCTGCTCCAGAATCTTGATGATCTCCCTGCTGCTGTAACGTTTCATTCCCCCTCCTCCCCCATCGACAACAATATGATAACGCGTGTTAAAACAAGTGTCAATGATTATGGAAGTCTTTGCTTAAGCCAAAATTTTCGAAGAATCAGAAAACAAAACCTTTGTCCTTACACGAAAGAAGCCGATGCAACCCGGTTTTTCTTCAGTAAACCGAGTGTTTCCCCGCCCCCGCATGGGGGGCGACTACCCCATGACAGCTATTCCAGCCGTTTTTTGAAGTATTGCCAAACAAAAAAGCCCCCGGTTGTGAACTGCGCCCCCGGAGCCGGGTAAAACAGGCATGGGAGGCAGTTCATTTCCGGGGTTTTTTTACGCTCTCTCAGGGCGCATGCTTGCTGAACTGTTCGCGGATGCCCTTCACCGCCGCCGCGAGGGCGTCGGGGTGCTGCGGAAACCTGCCGAGGTGGCGGCCGAAAGCAACGTGATCATCACCATGCTGCCGGGCTCGACCGAGGTGGAGGAGGTCTACCTGGGGGAACATGGCATTCTCCAGGCCGTCCGCGAGGGGAGTGTCTGCATCGACACCAGCTCGATCGACCCTGTCACGGCGGTACGGATAGCCTCGGAACTCCGGAAAAAAGGCGCCTCCATGCTCGACGCACCGGTCAGCGGAGGCCAGGAAAAAGCGGAATCCGGCACGCTGTCGATCATGGGCGGAGGAGATAAAACGGTTTTGGAACGCTGCCTCGGCATTCTGAAATCCATGGGACGGGACGTCGTACTGGTGGGCGACTCCGGGGCCGGGCAGATCGCCAAACTGGCGAACCTGTGCATCGTCGCCGTCAATATGGCGATAGTCGGCGAGGCCATGTGCCTTGGAAAAAAAGGCGGGGGTGGACCCGCGAAAAATCTTCCAGGTCATACGGTGAGGCCTTGCGGGAAGCCAGTGCATGACGGACAAAGCGCCGCGCATGTTCAGCGGGGGCTACACCCCCGGCGGAAAAATGTGGCTCCACGTCAAGGATCTGAAAAACGTGATGACCGTATGCCGGGAGTATGATGTCGTCATGCAACTGACCGAAAGCGTTATGGCGATGATGGAGGATGTGGTACGGGACTGGGGACCGGATACGGACCACGGAGGTGTGGCAAAGTATTTCGAGAAGCTGAACGGCGTCTCGCTGGTGACGAAGGACTCCTGAAGCGCTGACTGCAAAAAAGAAACGCTCGACGCCGTTCTTGACAGGATAGTCCGCCATGCGCACGCATAATCCGAATTCAGGGCGGAAAGTCGATGAGGAAAAAAAGGGGTAGTTTGATTCACAACAAAGTACCCTGAATTCCCGCCCACTCATAACGAGGCAGGGGATTGGACATCAATAGCTTCGTAGATTTTCCGTTGCTTCTCCAAAACTTCGCCGACAAGAAGCTTTTGTCCCGGATGTTCAAAGCATTCGATTATATCGAGCTTGTCCAGGGCGCTTTGTAGAGTGTAGTTTTTGAACAAACCCGCATCCTGCATTCGCTTCTTTATGTACGACAGGTAAATCAGGGCGATGAACTCTACGAACAGCTTGCCTTCGAGGCTTTTTTCCGAAGAAACAAGAGTAAGCCTCATGTTGAGCCGCTCCTTGAGGTTGCCGAAGGCCTTCTCCGCCAGATCCTTGTTGCGTACAGCTCAAGGGTGGTCACGGCGTCCATGGTCTCGTTGGACAGGAGAGCGAAAAAGCCGAAACAGCGCTTCCCCCTGGCGACCGCCTCCGCCTTGACGGCGACCTTGGCGCCTCGTTTCGGGGTGGTCGTGATATCGAAGTACCTGCGGTACCATGTCTCGTGTTCCGGAACCTTTTTCCCGATTCGAGTTCGTTCCTGAGGGCGATCAGCCGGCGGTCGAAGGCTTTCTCCTCCTCGGCCGCCCTGTCGATGTTGTAGTAGTAATGCACCACATAGATGCGCCTTGGCTCTGAAACGGTGTCCCCTTTGTACGGCCGGTATTGCCTGTAGTTCCATTCTGTCTGCCCGTATGGCAGTACAGCTCGTACGTGTCGTTGAAGCGGCCGTAGGAGCGGAACTGCCCGTAGAGGGGCTCCAGGTCCTGTTGAATAAAGGAGAGGGACATCCTGCCAGCGATGATGAACTTGACATGGTCCCTGAAGAGGGCGTTGAGATTGTCCTCGCTGTAAAAGCCTCTGTCCATGACCAGCTTGACTTTGGAGTACCCGAGGACGTCCAGTTCCGCCGGAAGAGTCTTCACCGTCTTGACGTCGGGAATGTTGCCGGCCAGCTTGCGGTAGTAAAAGGGGAGACCGGATGTCTCGCCGAAGACCAGGGCCAGATTCAACTGGGGCAGACGGTCGTCCTCCTTGTTGTTGCCGTAAAGAACCTGCCTGAGGCACTCGGAGCAGCTGGAGACGGAGGTGATGTTATAAGCCCGGAATTCGTCCTCTATTCGCCTCCTCCCCTGAAGCTTGAAGAACTCGTGCTTCGCTTCCTCGCTGATGGACGCGAAAAGCTCGCTGCTCCGCTGGGAGGTGATGTCCTCTCCGCAGGGGTGTTTGTGCAGGGAGCTCCACTTCTCGAAGCGTTAGAGCGGGTTCTTGTCCTCTAAAACCAGGTAGTAGGCTACAGACAGGATCTGCCTGAAGGTCTTCGGGAAGCACCTCTTCAGGTCCTCGCTAATGCCCAGCTGTTCTCCGATGACGTTGAACAGCCAGGTCGCTCCGTAGAAGAGCCTCGCGGTCCGGGTGGCCGGAACGGGTCCGGGCTTGGGCGCATCCTTCCCGGCTCTTTTCTTTCGTCCCCTGCCGTCGGTGGGATTGATTTCGCCGGTTTTTTCATCGACCCGGCCGACCAGGGTCCACTTCGTTCTCGGCTGCTTTTTTCCCTTGTCCCAGTAGGAGACCGATTCATAGGCGTAGGTGATCCCGGAGCGCTTGTCCTTCTGAAAGAAGATGCTTGCCATTGCTCCACCCCCCTAATTACGTATACATTATTACGTAACGATGTGCACACCAAGTGTTTTTAGTTGTCAAAGTTCGATTGATGCTGGGTTTATTGCGGTTTACCCGGCGTACTCGTTAGGTGTGGCCGGGAATCCGGGAAGTACCTCCGACGAAGGGGATCGTTCAGGATTAGAACGACTCTTTTGGGAGACCTCCATATCCGGACTCCGGGAATCGAAAAGTACATCCGGACCTTCAGGAAGTTTGATAGGCCGTAGAAGCCGCACACGAAGGTTGGGCAAGTTCCGGCAATGAAAATAGGACGTCATTCGCAGGGTTGTAAACACCACCCCGGTTTCCGGGGTGGTCTTGCGTTGTTGGTAGTGGCGTTCCTTTCCCTTTCCCGATATTTTGGTGACGGAAGAGAGACGGTCTGTCGGCGAGGGGTGGGGACCATGGAAGAAACGTTCTGCTGTCCGCGGTGTTGGGGGACGGTGTCCGATGGGGATAAGACCTGTCCGTCCTGCGGGGCGGAGGGGCACTGCTGGGTGCGGGGGCCTCTGGCCGGAAAGACGTTGGCGGGCGGGAAGTACCGTCTGCTCGAGCCCCTGGGGTCGGGGGGCTTCGGGTGCACGGCGAAGGCGCTTCAGATCTTCGGCGGCCGGAGTCTCGGATCCGTGGCCGCGAAGTTTCCCCTGTACCCCGACGGGGCCGTGACGCCGGGGTAGGTCATCGAGGAGGCCATGGCGCTGCGCCGCTCCCCGCACCAGAACGTGGTGGTGCTCCACGACGCTTTCGTCGAGGAGGGCGTGCCCTATCTCGTCATGGAGCACGTGGACGGTCCCACTCTCTACCGGGCCGCCGGACCAGGAAGCCCTGCTGGCCACGGCGAAGGACCTCTTCCCCGAGGCGGGGCTGACCTCGTCGGAGGAGGAGTGGACGACGTTCTACAGACGTTCCTCGGAGCTTTTCACCCAGGCAAAGGCCATGGAACCTTTGCCCGCGGGTCTCGTCCGATTAGCGAAGAACACGGGGAGATACGGGCATCTCTCATAAAACCCCTTCGATGGCGGCATCCGCTGGAGATTTCCGCAGAGGTGACGGGGAGGGCTTCAATCGATGGGGCGGAATGCTGTACCGGAGAGCGAGGCGGTTTTTTTGAAATTTGACGCCGATCCATACATTTTTCAGGAAATATTTGGTAAAATCCAAGAAGACTTGTGTCGGTTTTACAGGGAAAGCAATGAGTGGGATCAATCATATCTGGGAGGGCGATGGATAATGATGAAACGAAGAGTAATCTTTTTTGCGCTGTGCGTTGTAGCGGTGCTGCTCGGAGCGGGGGTGGCGTCGGGGGAAGAGGGGGGCGCCGCTCAAATGGCCTTGGAGATTGTCCAAAACGCCCAGGCTCTGGACCTCGGCCTGGACAACATGAATCTGACGTCGGTGGACGGTGAGCCCCTGGAGGTGGACGAGAAGTTCCTGGGGCTGTTGAGGGCGAAGCTCCGGATAGCCCGTGTGTTGAGCGGACTGAGCGAACTTTCGGGAGGAAGTGGTGGATACGACATGATCCAGCTGCTCAAAGCCTTCGCAGAGAGCGGTTCCGTGGATGTGGCGGTCGCGCCCTTCGATATCGCGGGGTACGTGATCTACCATGTTATCCTTCCGATGCAGCTCGAGCCCGTCATCCGGGAACTTCCGGTCTACTACCGGGCCGTGGTCTCCACGGAGGACTGGGAGGAGAAATTCGACAAGATCCTCGATCTCGGCGACCTGAACGCAGGGAAGACCTTCTACCTGACGGGCTTTCCCAAGGTGAACAAGGAGGCGGCCTACACGGCGCCCGTGAGCGTCGATCTTCGTGACGGGAACATGAGCCTGTACGAGTTCGACTCATCCGTCGAGGCCTGGCTCTACTCCTTCTGGATGCGCCGCTACCAGGACGGCTCCATGGAGACGGTGAAGAAAATTCTGGACTGGCTGAACAGGGAGCTCGACGACATAGCGGGCGCCAAGGGCTAAGCACCTTGCCACGGTGCGTGAAGGAGGCGGGATTCATGAGACGGGTATTCTCGGCGGCCATCGTGCTGTCGGCTGTCCTTCTGTCCGCCGTGCGGATTGAGGCGGCATGGGACGGCTCCTACGTCAACGGGCGTTTCGGCTGGTCCGTGACCGTCCCTGCGGATTTCGGCATGGATCCGGCTCCGGACAACGACGACGGACGGCGGTTTTTCGACCGGGAAGGCTGTTCCGTCCTTGCCTGGGGCGAACACAATGTCCTGGAGGGGACGGTGGATTCGGAGATGGAGGCGGGCCTGCAGAACTTCGACTCCGTCACCTACAGGAAGAAGGGCGACGGATGGTTCGTCCTCTCGGGGCACAAGGACGGGAACATCGTCTACGTGAAGCGCTATGTTGGTGCAGGAGCCCTCAACACCCTGCGCATCGAGTACCCGGCGGGACTCAGGGAGGAATATGACGCCCTCGTGACGGAGGTCGTCCGGTCCTTCAAGCCCGAAGGGCTGCAGTAGGCCCCGGGCCGCTGCGGACGACGGTGATGGGGAAGAGGCTTGCGGCCTGTGTCCTTCTGGCGGTGGTTCAACTCCTGGCATCCGTCCCCGCGCAGGCCGACGCCCGCCTCGGGCCGGGGTCCTTCAACGGCCCCGTCCGGACCCTCTCGGGAGCCGGAGTGACCATCACCTATCCCGAGGGGGCATTCGCGGGGATCAACCTTTTGGGCAGCGCTGCCGTGGATTTGGCGAAAGGGCGCTACACCGTGTCGGCGCGCAGGGACCCCGCCTTCCGGAACTACGGAGATCAGCTGGCCGTGCTGAGGCGGATCGAGGAGCGGCACGGGGACAGACGAATCTTCGAGGTCTATGAGAGCACCTTCAGGGGGGTTCCCTGTCTCGTGGCGAAGCAGACCCCATCGTCGGACGCCCTGTTCCCCGGATGCGACATTTTCGTCTATCCGGACGAGGACACCATAGTCTACATCTCCGCCCGGCGTACCAGCGTCAGGGGAAGCCTGAAGGATCTGATGGAGAACGAGGAGGTGCTGGCCGTCATCGCCGGCGTGACGTGGTAGGGTGCGCGGCAGGATATCCGCGCCGTGTTTTCACTCTATCTCATTTTTTAAGGAGGAGAAGCAATGAAGAAGGGTATCCTGTTCCTGGCAGTACTGTGCATCGCCGTTTCATTGGGAGGGAGTCCGGTCTCGGCTGAGGACTTCAAGTGGCCCGGTGCGGCCTCGGCGTCGGACTTCGAGTTCCACGCCAAGAGCGGCCTGATCGCCAGGTACCTAGGCAAGGGCGGGGTCGTCGTGATCCCCGACAGCATAAACGGCGCGGCCGTGAAGGGCATCCAGTCCAACGCCTTCAACGAGACGGACAAGGCCGAGCACGTCACGGCGGTGAAGATCCCCGCCGGTGCCAAGGACCTGAAACCGGCGGTCTTCTACAACTGCCCCGAACTGACGAGGGTGGAGATCCCCGAGGGGGTCACGGCCATCCCCGACAGCTTCATCTATATGGCCAAGAAGATGACGGAGGTCACCATCCCCCAGAGCGTCACCTCCATCGGCAACTTCTCCTTCTTCGCCTGTGACGCCCTGACGACGGTACACTTCCCGGCGGGCCTCAAGACGATCGGCGAGTCGGCCTTCTCCTCCGGCGGGTTCACGGCCCTCGAACTGCCCGACAGCGTGGAGGTCATAGGCAAGAGTGCCTTTTCCTCCTGCTACAAGCTGAAAATCGTGAAGTTCCCGGCGAACCTCAAGGAGATCGGCGACGGAGCCTTCACCGCTTCCGCTATGGAGTCCCTGGAGCTGCCCGATGGTGTGGAGAAGATCGGGGCAAAGGCCTTCAACTTCTCGGGTGCTCTGAAGACGGTGAAGCTCCCGGCGGGGCTCAAGATGATCGGAGATTCGGCTTTCGAGGGAAATTCGGCCATGCAGGTCCCCGCTCTTCCTCAGGGGCTTGAATCCATCGGAGCGAAGGCCTTTGCCGGCTGCAAATGGACCCGGTCCGTGGTCCTTCCCGCCTCGGTGAAGTCCATCGGTTCCGGCGCCTTCATGAACGAAAAGGGAACCCTCTGGGAACTGTGCGTGTCCCACGTCCATGAGCCTTCCCAGATGCCCGAGCTTGTCAGGAAGGAAGGAGCCCCCGCGGTCTTCGCCGACGTGTCACAGCTGTCCATGGCCTGGGACGCCACCCTGGCCCAGACAAGCGCCATGGACGCCTGGCTTGCGGGCAAAGGTGAGGAGCAGATCGCCTGGGTTATGTTCAACCCCGAGTGGGCGCAGTACGTGAACTTCGACGCCCTGCCCCTCGAGAGGATCGAAGAGGGCAAGACCTTGGCCCGCGTGGCCGCCCACAAGGCCGGCGAACCCGGCGAGAAGGTGGCCATCCCCCGGGATAACTCCAAGGGAGGCGGCGACTTCCTCTACATCTCCGAGATCGGCAACGGCGCCTTCAAGGGGCAGAACATCTCCTTCTTCGGAGCCTACGCGAGTGTCGCGCGCATCGGGGCCGAGGCGTTCGCCGACTGCAAGGAGCTGAAGGAAGTCTACCTGCCCATCTCTCTGGAGACCATCGGGGAGCGGGCTTTCGCGAACAGCGGCCTCAGAAGGCTCGTCATCCCCGAGAGCGTCAAGGAGGTCCATCAGACCGCCTTCGCCGGCTGCACGGACCTGGAGTCTGTCACACTGCCGAAAGGCCTCGAGAAACTTCGGGCAAGTCACTTCACCTTCGAATGGAGCGCCGACGCAGGCAAATTCAGTGGCCCCACGAAGACCATTTCCGGCACAGGCGTCACCCTGTCCTACCCCGAGGGGACCAAGGCGGAGTTCAACCCGGTCTCCAAGGCCCCGACGGTCAAATGGGCGAGGGACGAAGCCGGTGTTTTCGTAGACACCAAGTTTTCCGTCTATGCCGAACGGTCGAAGACGCCGAACATGCCCTACGACGAACAGCTCGCGAAGCTGCTGGAAAGGAAGAAGAAGGATCAGACGGGCGACAGCTTCAGAGTGTTCGAGCGCATCTACAAGGGGCACCGGTGCATCGTGGTCATGACGGATACCCCGGAGTTCAGCGAGGCTTCGACGGAGCTCAGAATCTATCCCAAGGACGGGAGCCATGTATTCATCGCCGCGACGGGCGACATCAGTTCGGTGACTCTCGCCGACCTTATGAACCCCGACGTCATCGCCGTAATGAACAGCGCCGCCTGGTAGACAACCCGGACTCAGGAAACTTTCGGAGCGTGAAGAGCGGAGCCTCGCCTATTCCTGCGGGGCCCGCTCTTCACGCTCCGATGCTTTTAGGAAAGGACACGTAATGGAATATACGGAAGAGGTGCCCCAGGTCGAGACCAAGAGCACCTCTGAAGTAGCAGGGAATCGTTCGTCCCAGCCGCTTTGTTCCGGGGTGGAGCCCCTCTCTTCGGCTCGGTTACTTGGCGATGTCCCGCAGTTTCGTCCTGTATTCGCGCATCACCTTGCCGTAGCTCATCATAGCGTCCAGCATGCGGTCGTCCTTTTGCCCGTAGGCGTCGATATAGGTCGAGTAGGCGTTTCGACGCAGCTCGCCGACCTCCGGGATGTCGCGGAACTTGAGGAACACCTCGTAATCCTTCCGCGCCCTGCTCAACTCCGTGGCGACATGATTTTGCAGCAGCTGATCGAACTTGGCGGCGTCGAGCATGGCCCCTCTCAGGCCGAAGGCCAGGCTGTTCTCCGAGTTGTTGTCTCCCTCGATGCCCTTCTGAAGGTTCGCCCCCAAAGAAGCGCATGTTTTGTTCTGCTCATGGATCTTGGTCATGGCAGCGCTGAACATCTCCAGCCTTTTCTGCAGGGGGTCAAGGTATTTCTTCACGTAGGAGTCCCAGAATTCAAGGCTTTGCTTCGTGTCGGATTCCAGTTCCATGGAGCTCCGGAACCACGGCAGTTTGTATATGCTGTTCAGTACCAGCCCCCCCATCTGGTCTTTCCGGGGCGGCCAGTCCAGTCTGTTGCTCGAGCTGGTTGTGAAGAGGTTCTTCAGGGTGTTGCCGGAACTGAGCGCCTGGGGCCCGGAAGAGGAGGAAATTCGGCTCTTCAGATCGTCGAAATCCTTTTTCAGCTGATTCAGCGCGGCTGCCGATTGCTTTCGGTTGCTGGCCATCTTCTGAAGGTTCTGGTAGTTTTTGTTCCAGAGTTCCATCGCCCTGCGGATGGCTTGCTGCTCATTCCGGTATTCGCCGCCGGTTGCGTCCGCCATCTTGAAGAAGAACTCCATGCGCTTGACGACCATGTTGTCGTAGTTGCGGACATGCTCTTCAAGCCCGGTCTCTCTGGACCCCCTGAGGGCCTTGTAGGAGGAGAGGTTGGAGAGCAGGGTCGGCTTGGAACTCCGGACGGCGGACAGGAAGCTCTCTGTGGGGAAGAGAGCCCCGATGGAGAAGGCCAGGTCGTCCCGGAACATGTCCGTATTTTTGTCCACTGCGGCGTTGGCTTCCTCGCAGAACTTGGCGAAGGCCCCGTCGGACAGGTAGTCCGCAGCCCACAGGGATGCGGCCGCGAGAGAAAAGACCAGCAGAATGACGGAAAATCCAATGATCCCCTTCTTTTTCATGAGTGTCCTCCTTTGAGAGAATGTACTGCCGATTCCTGTCAGAAGCCCTTCGTGAGATCGCAGCCCACGAGGGAGTAAAAGAGCTCCGTGCCCTCGAAGACGAACCGTTCCTCGGCGACGACCACCGCCACCCTGTCCTCGAAGGGGTTCATGATGCCGCCGCAGACGTAGATCCTTTGTGACTGGGTGTCGTCCACGGAGGCGATCTTCTTCGTCTTTCCCCCTCTCCTCGCCAGGGACACCGTGTAGGAAGCGATGTCGTCGTAAAACTGGGGATCCTTCTCCTTGACGATGGAGATCTTCGGGGTGTAGGCCGCTCCCTTCCACTCCAGGGGGAAGGGGAGCAGCGTACCGGTCTTTGCCTGTATGGCGTGGCTGTCGAACGCCTCGTTCACGGCTTTTTTGTTCCGCTCGTAGGAGAGGGCGGCGATCCTGTCCAGGTCGAAACCCTCCACGTCGGCCCCCTCATTCTCCCAGTTGAAGGTGTCGTCGGCGAGAGTCCAGAGAACCTCGTCGGATTTCATGTCCTGCACGGCGTAGTACACCTCTGCGCCGCCCCGCCCTGCGACCTCGTGGGTGACGGACAGAGCCGCCTTGCCGTCCTCGGACCACCCCCACAGCCGGAGGACAGGGAAGCCGTAGATGGGGCCGTAGGGTTTCGTGTACTCCTGGCCTTCGGGGATAGTCAGCCTGAAGGGCTCATCCCCCGGGGGCAGCTCCCGGGCGACGGCATGGACGGCTGTCAATGCCAGGAACGAGACCGCTGCGATAAAAAAGAGTATCCACAGACCCTTTCGTCTCATTACAATCCCTCCTTAACTCGCGGTCTTTACGCGATGGTGCCTTCCATCTTCCTGTTCTTGCGTCCCTTAATGTAGAGGAGGGCGAGGAGCCCTACCACCGCGGCGATGAGTCCGCCGGCAAGAAGGGGACGGAAACGGATCCACGCTATGGCGATGACGAGGAGACTCCACGCGAGACCGAGGAGGAACGCCACGATGCCTGTTCCCGCCCCCACGATGGTGCCGAGGATCGGGATCACGTCCGCCAGGACCGAGAGGGGAGCGAGAACCATCCGGATGCCTGCCATGACAAGGATGATTCCCACGACGCGCAGGATCCACGCCATGACCGTGTTTTCCGTCTTGGCGTCCTGGAACATGGTCTCGGGGTTCACGGTCCCCATGTCGAGGCGGCTGAATTTGTAGCCGTTGGACGCGGTGAACTGGTCAAAGGTGGAGCCCACGATCTTGGCGACGATGGAAACGTCCGCCGGGGGTGTCTCGGTGAAGGTGACGCGCACGTCGCCCACATGGGGGGAGTTGGGGTCGGCGCCGATGTAGACAACGTTGCTCTGGGCGTGCACATAGGCCTCCCTGCGGATCTCCCTCTTGTTGTCATCGAAAACGGCACCCGATATTGCCTGGGCTGCCGCATCGGCCGCCTCGCCGAGTGCTCCCGGCGCCACTGCGCCCGGCATCCGGAGGTAGCGCCTGGAAACGGAGATGGTCTTGGCGATCTCCTGTTTCTGCTGGTCCGTGAGTTCCACCTGAAGAGGCTGTGCCCCCCCGATTCCGTTCTTCAGGAAGCCGGGCAGCATGTAGGCGCCGAAGGAGACCGTGGGGGCCACCCACTGCTCGTCCTGAAACCCGGCGAGGACCTCGTTGATCCCTATGTAGTCCGGATCCTTGAAGTTGTTGGAGTCGATGGGGGAACCCGTCCACACCTTCTGGTAGGTATAGGTGGTCACAGTCTCCTCGCCTCCGCCGACCTTCTTCCTCTTCTCGGTTCGGGAGCTCTCGCGCCATTGGTAGTATTCCACGTTCCGGTCCAGTTTGACGGCCACCTTCCCGACGCCGAAGACAGGGTCCCGGAGCATGTCCTTCGTGTCGGCCCGGCCTGTGGCGTGGACCAGCTTGCCGTCAAAGGAAGGGGCCACCTTCGATATATCCTTCATCTGGACGGTATTCATCTGGGCCTCGCCGATGGCGCCTCCCGTCTTCACGGTGCGCCCCTCGTTCCAATAGAGCAGGAACGTAGCGGCAGCGATAAGTATGATGCCTGTGACAATGCCTCCGAACGATTTTCCGAGCCTGCTGAACCAGCCTTCGTGAGTTACCTCCTGATACGCCATGAAGCCCACCTCCCGAGAAATATGAAGCCACTGACGATGATGGTATTACTCTTTAATTATTACACTTTAATTATTACACCATATTACACCATATTTTCATAAATTAGCAACTATTCCCGGGGGTGGGCCAGGGTGGTTTTTCCCACTCGGCGCTATGCGCTGGAAGGGAAAACGACTTGTCAAGCCGTTGTACATGTTTTTCTCCAATGCCTGAATGTCCTTGATCCTTATGGACTATTCCATGCAAAACCAGTATCCTATGGATACGCTACAGCCTTCAAACGACTGGGCAAAGTATGTCGGGCGATGTAGGCAGAGGGCGACGGATTGACCTTTTCTGCGTGAGGAGTGTTGGCGGATGAAAAAACGTTTTCTCGGCGCTTTGATCCTCGTACTGCTTTTCCTGATCCCGTCCCCGGGTATCGCCGGGACGAGGATCGACCTCTTCGATGTGACGGTGGAAGTTCAGCGCGACGGGACCATGGAGGTGACGGAGCGTATCGAGGTGACTGAAGAAGGGGGAGGGAGCTCGGGAGGGGTCCTCCGTTCCTTCATCACCGGACGTCCCGACACCCACGGGCAGATAGTCGACACGGAGTTCACGGTGCTCTCCGCTGCGGTGGACGGTTCAGAAATGCCCGCCCGGGCAGAGCGGGCGGGCAGAATGGTCTCCGTGGATCTCGGCAGGGCCGGAGCCCCTCTCTCGCCGGGGAAGCACGTCTACGAACTGGTCTATAGGACGAAGGGGCTCGTCTCGTTCGACAAGAAGGACTACGACTATGTCCTCTGGGATGTGACGGGAGACAGGTGGGCTTCTCCCATCGAGCGGGCGACGTTGCGATTGGTTTTGCCCGACGGCAAAACCATCAGGAACGGGATCGGCTTCACGGGACACCGGGGCGAGAAGGGCAGGGACTTCGAGCGGCTTCCTGACGGCTCGTTCAGGACTACCAGACCCCTTGTCCCGGGCGAGGGGTTTGAGGTATTCGCCGCCTGGGAGAAGGGAATTGTCCTTTCTCTCCCCGCCCGGACCGCCATGGTACCCGAACCGGAGCCGGAAAAAGAAGAGCAGCCCCTCCCCCCGGGGGAGGAGGACATCCATCTCTTTGATGTCACGGCCACGGTCGAAAGCGACGGGTTTGTGACGGTGAGAGAGCGCATCGAAGTGACAGCCCTCGGCCGGGAGATCCGGCGGGGGATCATCCGGGTCTTCCCCACGGACTACACAGGATCCGACGGAAGAATGGTGCGCACCGGTTTCGAGCTCCTCTCCGCCACGCTGGACGGGGAGACGGTGCAGTCGGCGGTGGAGCGGACGAGCAAAGACCTGGAGATCCGCCTCGGCAGCTCGGGGGTCATGCTCGAGGCCGGGCGGCACGTTTATGAGATCACCTACAGGACCAGGGGATGGATCGCCTTCCGGGAGGACTTCGACGAGTTCTATTGGAATGTCACGGGGAACGACTGGATCTTCCCCATCCATCGGGCCGTCTACCGGGTGGTCCTTCCCGAAGGGGGTGCAGTGACGAAGTGGGAGGCTTTCACAGGCCGGCGGGGGGGAACCGGGAAAGATTTTTCCAGGCTGCCCGACGGTTCCTTCGAGACCACGGCCATCATGAAGCCCGGAGAGGGATTCACCGTGGCGGTGGCCTGGGAGAAGGGGCTTGTGGCTCCGCCGTCTGTTCCCCTCATGGAAAGAATCAAGGGGTGGGTCTCGGACCACAGGGGGCCCGTCATGGGGTGCTTAGCAGGGCTGTTTCTCCTCTACTACGCCGGGGCATGGCTGTTCAAGGGCAGGGACCCGAAGAAGGGACTCGTGATCCCTCTGTACGAACCGCCCGAGGGGGTCGAACCCGGGTACGTCAAGTACCTCAGGGACGAGGAATATTCAGCCGGGGTCCTTGCCGCGGACATGCTGCAGCTTGCGGTGAAGGGAGCGATCCGCTTCACGGGGCGGGGCGACGAACTGTCCGTAGTGGCCACGGACAAGCCCAGGGACCGTATGGATTTCACAGAAACCCTGCGGCGGCTCTGCGACTCCCTGACCAATTGGGGCCGGGATAACGGCATGAGGCTGCTGGACGAGTCCAGCGGAGAACGGCTCTACAGCGCCGACTCTTCCCTCAGGGAGTCCTACCGGGCGAGGGCAGCCGGGCATTTCTCCGAGAACCAGGAGTGGACCTACGGAGGATTCCTTCTCTTTATCCCCATGGCCCTGGCGACTCTCTGGCTGGACAGCCCGGTAGCTGACTTCCTGGGCGAAGGGGGCGCCATGTACACGTCCTTTATCTTCCTTCTGCCCTCGGGGTTTCTCTGGATCGGCGCGACGGAGGCCATGACCATCCTCCGGGGCAGGAAGATCTGGTCGAAGCAATTCGCCTTGAGCACGGGAATCGCGAGTTTTTTCCTCGGCGTTCTGGGAGGGGCGGCCATGGTCATCCTCTCCCGGTGGGACATGGCGCTCGCGGCGGGTTTTTCCGCGGCCGCGCTCATTGCCGCTTTCTTCGGTTCCTTCATGCCCTCCATGACGAAAGAGGGAGCCCGCCTTGCCACGCAGATTGACGGCCTCGCCATGTACATCGGCACGGCGGAGCGCCATCGGCTGTCCATGATCAACCCTCCCGAGGAGACCCCGGAGCTCTTCGAAAAGCTCCTTCCCTATGCCTTTGCCCTCGGGCTGGCCAGGACCTGGGCGGACAGCTTCAGCTCCGTCCTCGCGAAGGCGCATTACATACCCGAATGGAGCGATAGCATTGAACAGGTCGCCTTCATCTCCATGTTCGGGGACAGGCTTTCGCAGAACCTTGGAGCCTCCGTGGAGAGCTACGCACCTCCGTCGTCTGACACCTCCTCGTACAGTGGCGGCAGCGGGTTCGGGGGAGGAGGTTTCTCCGGAGGCGGCGGCGGAGGAGGCGGCGGGCGGGGCTGGTAGCCGGAAACACTCCTGCGGCGTCTCTTCACGCAAGGCTCTTTGACAGATGGTTCAATGGTGGAGTACAGGGAAAGGAGGAATGATCAAGGGGTTGTTGTGGGCTGCTGTTTTTCCGTGTACGTCCTGGAGAGGGCATAACGGAATTTCAGCAGAGCTCCGGGAGCCGCAGCAAAAAATTAGGGAGGAAGGTATTCATGAAAAGAACCGGACGTTTTCTCGTAGCGCTTGTTTTCATCCTCTCCGCCGTCTTCGCCGCGGAGGCTGCCATGAGCGACGGAGACTTTCTGAAGCTGTGCGGAAACAACAGCGTCGAGGATGTCGCAAAGGCCATCAATGAGGGGGCGAACGTCGCCGCGACGGACGAGGACGGCTATACGCCCATAATGTACGCCGCGTGGAACAACGACGACCCCGCCGTCCTGGAGGTACTGGTCAAAGCCGGTGCCAGCCTCGATGAAAAGGCTCCCGACGGAAGAACGCTGCTCATGTTCGCGGCGCAGAACGAGAACCCGGACATGGTGGCCTTTCTCCTTAACAAGGGGGCCGACATGAAAGCCGTGGACGAGGACGGCTGGCCCGCGAGCTTCTTCGCCACCTTCAACAGGAATCCGGAGGTCCTGGAGGCCCTGCTGAAGGCAGGGGCGGACATAACGGTGAAGGACGTGGACGGGGCAAGCCTGCTCATGACCGGGGCGGCCTATGCGGAAAACCCGGGGATCGTTGAGATCCTTCTGAAGGCCGGGGCCGACCTGGAGGAGAAGGATGGCGACCAGTGGACGCCCCTCATGTATGCCGCGTCCCTGAGCGAAGCTCCTTTGGTGACCAAGGCACTGATCGCCGCCGGTGCCGACATGAAGGCCAAGGATGCCAAGGGGCTGACGGCTTTCATGATCGCCGCACGGGACAGCGAAATGCCCGAGGTCCTGCAGGTCTTCCTGGATGCCGGGGCGGATCCCAACGAACGGGATGCCGACGGGACGTCGGTCATAGCCTACGCCGCGACCAACGCCGATCCGAGGGCCGTGGAGATTCTGGCCAAGGCCGGTGCGGATGTGAACTCCAGGGACAAGTGGAAGATGACTCCTCTCATGGTGGCCGCCCAATTCAACGAAGGTACGGAGACTCCGGCGGCCCTCATCAAACTCGGAGCCGACCTGAACGCCAAGGATAAGGATGGTGAGACTCCTCTCATACACGCCGGGAAGAACGAGAAAAACACGGAAATGGCCGACTTCCTCTCCAAGGCGGGAGCTAAATAGTAAAGGAAAATACGACGGGGCGGGAGAGCAAGGCCTCCGGCCCCGAACCAATGGAGGAGGTATTGCCCCCATGGCGAGGAGCTTGTGCACGACGATCCTGCTGCTATTATGCCTCGCCGGAACTTCTGCCGGCATACCGGCGGACGAATTTCTCGCGATCTGTGCCGACAGGAGTCCCGAGGCGGTGGCGAAGGCCATTGAGGAGGGCGCCGACGTGAATGTCCGCAACAATAAGGGGCAGACAGCCCTCATGATCGCGGCGGAGAACAACGAAAACGCCGGGGTGATCGAGGTGCTGCTCGAACGGGGCGCCGATGCCGACGCCGACTCCGACTGGACGGTGCTCATGTACGCCGCTCAGCAAAACAAAAACCCCGACGTGGTGCGGGCCCTTTTGAAGGGCGGCGCCGACGTCGACTCGACCACCGGCGGCCTGACGGCCCTGATACGGGCGGCGGCGTGGAACCAGAACCCCCAAGTGGTGAAGGCGCTCCTGGACGCCGGGGCCGATGTGGCCGACAGGGACGAGTCCGGCGTAACGGTGCTGATGTACGCCGCGACGTATCAGGAGAAGTCTGACGGGCTCAGGATGCTGATTGCCGCCGGAGCGGACGTGGACGCCAGGGACGGGGATGGGTGGACGGCCCTCATGTGGGCGGCGCGGCACAACCATGTGCCCGCCGCCATGGAGGCACTTCTGCAGGCTGGCGCGACCAGCTCGTCAAGAACGCGGAGGGGAAGACAGCTCTCGACATCGCCGAGGAGGCGCAGAACGAAGGTGCCGTAGCTCTTCTCGAGAAAGGGACGGGCGCCGCCCCCTCCGGAGCCTCTGAATATGAGCTGAAAACAGGGGGACAGTGGTACCCCGTGGACGGATCCGTGAAAGGTACCAAGGTCAACTTGAGGAAGAGCCCCGCCCTGTCGGCGCCGGTCCTCGGGGTGTTCCGCGACGGGATGGGGGCGGTTCTCGTCCTTGAAGAGGCCCGGTCAGGGGACGGCAAATATCCCTGGTACCGTGTCCTGTCAGGAGCCCTGGGCGAGGGCTGGGTCTACGGTCAGTACGTGGATGTCCCCGACGTGGAGGACGTGCCGCCCACCGCCCGGTACGGCGCCAGGGTGCGACTCGACTTCGGCTGCACACCGGACCTGGCCCGTAAGGCCTTCGGTCCGCCGGTCCGGGAGCAGAAGAGCAGGATGAGGCTCGAGGAGTTCGTCGTGACGGTCTCCGTGGAGACCCTGACCTACGCCGACCACGAGGTGGAGTACTGGAACGGCTCCCTCCGGAGAGCGGAGGTGTGGGGCGGCCCTCTGGGATTCGGCCCTATAACCGTCGGCATGGACGCCGCGGAACTGGACTCTCTCCTGGGTCAGCCGGAGGAGAAGGAGGAGGGAGAGTGGCGGTACTATGACCCTCGCGGGGGCTTTGACCTCCTGGCCCTTCTGGTGAATGAGCGCCTGTTCGTCACGAGGCTTCGGTACGAAAAGTCCCTCTTTGAATGAGGAAGGGCACAGGAAAGGACGCCCGGCAGGGATGGGGAAAGGAAGTGGGATTGTGATGAAAAACATTCTGTGCGGAGGGCTTCTGCTGCTCCTCTGCCTCGCCGGCCCGACGGCCTCCGGGGCTGCAGGGCCGTCCTTCGGGACGGTGACTGGTACGAAGGTAAACCTGCGGGCCGAGCCCTCCACGTCCGCTGCCGTCGTTCTCCGGTTCGACGGCGGCGAGTTGGTGGAAGTCCTGGAGAAGAGCGGGAAAAAGAAGGGTGAACAGCATCCCTGGTATCGCGTGACCACAGGGGACGATGGGGAGAAGGGGTGGATATACGGCCAATTTTTGGCTGTGGACGTCGTTCCGCCGAAATTCGCCCTCCTGGCCCACGGCGGGTCCCGGGTGCTCCTTCTGTCGGGCGGGGAAAGCCGGTCCCTCATGGAGCAGTCGGTCGTCCCCCGGTACACCCACTGCATCTCCAGCGGCAGGATACGACCCGTGACCTTCGAGGCCTACCGGCAGCCGGACCCGGAGTGGAACGGCCGGCAGACGAGCCGCTTCTTCGACGACCTGGGCGGTTTTCTCTTCCGGGTGGAGGGCGGAGCCCTGCCCTTTTTGACGGGAGATGTGGGAGGGGATGTCCTGCTCGTGGACAGCGAATACGCCGATGCGGCGGAAATCGTGCCTCTCGAGAAGGGCCCGGAGGAGGCTCCTGGTGATGTAAAAAAGAGGTTCGAAGAGCTGTACAAACGTTCCCTGAAGGAGATCGTCGGGATCGCTCGGGGCACGGACTCCGAGGTGGCCGTCTACGCCATGGAGTTCACCCTCAAGGGGGACAAGGCCCTCGGCGTCGTGGCCCTGGTCACGCCCAGGGGGACCTTCTGCCTCGATTTCCCAGCAACCTACGACGAGCAGTCCACGTGGAACGTGGACGACGGAGGGGAGTTCTTTCCCAGGTCGTATGTCGTGGGATCCCTTCTGAAGAAGGGAGAGAGCTACGTCTTCACCCTCCACAGGCAGGCGGCGGAGAGTTATACATCCCACCTCGTGGCGGTCGAGGGGGGAAAACTGGTCGCCCCGCTGGGGAGCTCCTCCTCCCGGTACATCGCGCCGGAATAGGTGAAGGGGTTCGTTCCGCGCCGGGGGTGCCGGTAAGCGGAGTGACGGGATGGAAGGAAAGGGGCGACGGATCAGCCGTCGCCCCTTCTGCTGTTCGCAGGTCCAGCGGGCCCTTTTACCTGCCGGAGAAGATCATGGTGGCGTAACCCGTCGTTCGGGACGAAGGGGCCATGAAGTCGTCGGAGTTGCCCGTCCCGAGGACCGCGGACTTCGTGCACCCCGTCAGCCTCATGATCAGGAGGAAGAGGCGCAGCCCGCGGACGGAGTCCACGTCCAGGCCGTTGAGGCGGTTGAACTGGAAGCCCCCGATGGTCTCCATGCTTCGCCCGTCCTCCCTCCGGGCCTCGGCTGCGGGCTTGTAGTGGGAGAAATCCATGCTCAGCAGCACGAGCCCTCCCCTCTCCAGGAGGGGTACCATGGCCCGTGCCGCTGCCAGAATCTGGAGGTCCGTGGCCTCGCCGCGGACCATGACGGGCAGGATGGGGACCTGGCCGAAGGCCGAGCGGATTCGGGGTATGTGCTCCGTGATGCCGTGCTCGCCCGTGAATATGTCGTCCTGCCGCCTTGCCGCGCCGGCTCGGAGGAGTGCTCCTGCCCCCGCACCGTCCGCAGGGAGGGATCCCCAGGCTGCGTCATCCCACGGGGCGCCCCGGAGGGTGATGGGTGACCATCCCCTGCGGAAATGGTCCGGGCTGATGAGCAGAATGCGCTCCGGAGAGGGAAGCTGTTCGGCCAGCCGGGCGTAGAGTTCCTCCATCAGGGGCGCGGCGACGTCATGATGGGGGGTAATGGCGCCGAGGAGCGGGCGGCGCGGCGCCACCGCGCCGCCGACCCCCCCGTTTCACGGTTCGAGGTGCTTCCTGTACCACTGGGGCCGGAGCTGTTCCAGCTCGTCCTGCCGCCCCTCGTCATAGACTATCTTCTTCCATTGGTCGTCGTTCATCCGGCCCTCGGAGATGGACCGGGCGAAGGTGTAATAGGAGAAGACGTACCCCGTGGCGACCCTGGCTCCGCCGCTCTTGTCGTTCACGTAGACGGACATCCTCCTGGGGGTGCCGATGCCTGTGAAGAGCACATTGGCGCCTGGGTCAGTGGCCACGTCGGCGATGAGGGCCATCTTGAGCATCTGCTGGGCCTCCTCGCCGTTTGCTTCGTAGATGTCTTCGGGAAGGACAGAGGGAAGGCCGAAGGTGGAGATAGCCGCAAAGTCGTGGACAGTCAGGCGGTCCTCCCCCTGGCGGACCGCTATGTCAGCCAGCTGCTTCATCACCTCCGCGAAGATTCCCAGCGTTTGACGGTAGTGCTCCTGCTCGTCGGGGAACAGGGGGGCAAGGAAATCGGACACCTTCATGGCGCAGTCGGCGAGCCCCCTGTACAGCACCGGCGCAGGTTCCACATAGCCTCTGGCCACGGGCAGGGAGTAGGGCGCGGCAGTCGTCCAATCCATGCCGCCGCCCATCTCAGCCCCGCTCTGCTCCGCGTAGAGGATGGTGTCGTGTTTCAGCTCGGCCATGGATGCTTCGGCCGTGAGGAGCTTCTTGTACTCCCACTCCGGCGTGTTGGCGAAGAACTGCTTCGAGTCCGTCTTCCCGAAATAGTCGCCGTAGAGGGAAAGCCAGGTGGTGTAGACGTTCTTGCCCCTGGGGCCCTTCTTGTAGTCCGGCCACTGGCCGGCGAGGCTCTCTCTGTTCTCGCTGTACTTCTCGAACTCGACGTACCCCTTTGTTTCCTCAATGGCCGCCCTGGAGCCCAGGACCGCCATGACGTCCGCCGGGTCGGGCAGGTCCCTCGGTTTCTGGAGGGTACCGGTCCTTGGCGTGGTCAGCGTGTCGAAGATGAAGGCGTCAAAGGTGACCCGCCGGGGCAGCAGGGCGAACTTCTTGCCCTCCAGCTTCTGGATGGTGCTGGCCATGGCCCTGGCGTCCAGATCGGCCTTGAGTTTCTTCATCGTCGTCTCGTCGTCGATGGCGGAGAGGTCATACTGCTGCGCCACCTCGTGGAGGTTGTCCCAGGAGTTTACGTTGGACGACCCGACGAGGTAGCCTATGGGGTCGACGAGGCTCCGGTAGGCCTGCTGGACCTTGGGCTGCTCCAGGATCTTGCAGAAGATGAGGGTGGCCGCGGCACCCTGGTCCGTTTCCAGGGGGAAGGGGGTGCCCAGGAGATAGGTGGCCCTGAAGTAGCCCTCGAAGACGGGGCTCAGGGTGTAGTGTCCCCGGGGGGTGAAAAGGGTGTAGTCCTGAAGCTGCTCCGTGAAGGGAGACCGGACGATGTCGGCGGACTCAATATCTTTCGCTATCTCCCCTGCCCGGCCCGAGACCTTTTCCCGGCCGTTCGTCAGCAGGTGTCCCGCGAGGGAGAGGTAATCCTCCACAAGGGCCAACGCCGCTTTCGCCTTCTCTCCGGCCGGCACCTGACCCATATCGTCCGCCGCGTTGTTCATCTCGATCAGCAGCTGCGCCGTTCTGGTCATCAGGGCGTCGCTCTCCACCTTCTGGAGCATCCGGTCGAAGTAGAGGTGAAAGGCGTGCAGGGGCAGGTCCGCGGCGATGAACCGGGGAGTGCGCCAATCCTGGCTGCTGTAGAGGTCCACCAGGTCGTCCTGGATGAGCCACTCGGGAATGAGGGGCTTGGGGTCGATGAAGAATCCCTTCTGCAGCAGCCCGGCCCGCTCGGCACCCTGGAGGGCTTTCGGCAGCCACTCCTCCTGGACCTTCGTCGTGTAGGGGATATACCCGGCGAGATCGATGGCCTTGGACGCCGGAATCCAGGCGTAACGGGAACCCGTTCCCCCGGCATCGCCGCCGGAGAGGTCACTCTCGAAGCGGCAGAGAAGCCAGGTTTCCCCGATCTTTTCCACCTTGCCCTCGGCGAGAAGGACGACACCCAGGGGGAGGGAGAAGTCACCGTACTCCTTCAGAGGGCGTTCGCCGGGGAAGAGGGTCGGAATCAGGCCCTCGGAGGCGACCCAGAAGGCCCTCGGCTCGAAGGGGGTGTACTCCGGGAAGGGCGTGAAGAGCTTCTTCTCGGCGAAGCCCAGGGAGGTGCCGTCGTAGCCGAAGAGTTCCAGCCACTTTCCGTTTCCCTTGGCCGGCGCGGCCGGAATTCTGTTGCCGTAGACGGCCACGGCCAGGATATTCTCGTCGTACTCCAGGGACTCCCAGCCTCCCTGGGGAGCGAGTTTCCCCTTCCCGGGCGATTCGTAGACGGGGGCGATGGATCCCGTCACCAGATAGGGCTGGGCAGCCCAGACCGTGGAGCCAAGAAGCAGAAAAACGAAGGTGCACAGAGCTGCAATGCTTTTTTTCATGGATACATTCCCCTTTCTGTTCCAGTACTTCCGGGGCAGCTTCCGGAACGGCTCCTCGAGGCGTTTGTCCTGAGCGGGCGGACCGGGAACCGGTGCGGGTGACGGAGTCGCTGCCACGGTTCCCCCGCGGCTGTCGTCTTATTTGCTCTTCTTTCCGCCGTAGTTTACGTCGTCATAGTCGGCGTCGTGGTCCGTCCTGTCCTCCATGGCGGCCGGGCGGCGGACATCCACGAAGGTGCTGCTGTTGTTCGTTACGAACCACAGCCCGTCGAACTTCCGCAGGAGAATGGGTCTCGGGTTGTCGGCGCCGCCGTTCCGGAGCTGGAGCTGAAGGTCTCCCGAGGAGTGGCCGCTCCACCGCTTGATGATGTCGAGGCGGTAGTTGTTCCGGTCCATGGCGTAGTTGTTCTGGGGCGTGGCCCCGACAGCGTAGCTCCGGAACAGGTACTCCCGGTCGGGATCCTCCATGCGCTCCACGAAGGTCCTGTTGTTGGGCGAGGACTCCCATCCCTGCCGGAGGCGGAGGCTGTAGCGGAGCATCTTGGACCCCTCCGCCCTTGTGTCGGGGTTGATATAGCAGAAGACGGCGTCGAAGTAGAGCTTGGCGGCCCCCTCGGGGGTCTGTCCCTCCTGGGCGTAGCGGGCCTTGAACTCGCCGTAGTTCTTTGGCAGAGCGGCCAACGCCGGGGAAGCGGCGATCGTCAGGACGACGGCAATGACTGTGAGGTTCCGGGCGATGGTCCGCCCCATGGAAGATAATGTCTTTCTCATTGAATATCCCTCCTATTCAAAGTTCCAGGTGATCCGTGTCCGGAGGAGAGTTTTCCTCCGGATGCCGGTTCCCTATCGTGCCTGAATCTTGATGCCCTTCTCGGTCAGGGTCTTCGTGTCCGCCTCGGAGAAGACATTGGCCGAGACGGTGACCTCCTTGAGATTCGTCAGGCCGGCAAGCGGGCGCAGGTCGGAAATGCCCTTGGTCTTCCGGATGTCCAGGTTCGTCAGGGCGGCGAGGGACGACAGGGCACCCGGGCTGGAGACGGGCGCGTCCGAGACGACGAGGTACTTCAGGGCGGTGAGGGGCTTGAGGGCCGAGAGATCCAGGGGCGTCCCGGACGCCGGGATAGGCCGCGCAGGCCTTGGCCACCATATCGTCGGTGACGTTCCCAAGGTTGAGCGTCGCCTTGGTGATGTCGCCCTTCTTCTCCCCGAACTGCTTCGACGCCTCGGCGATCATATCGTCCGTCACGTCCTCCACGAAGGAGATGGAGGAGCTCGAGACCTTGATCGACGGCTCGGCGAAGGCGGGGGCAGCCGTGCCGAGAACCAGCGTGATCGTGAGGATCAACGCGATTTTTCCCGTATTTCTTGTGTGTACTATGACTCTTGTCCTCCCTTGATGTGTATGATGTGCCTTTCCTGTGCTTCTTCTGTTACGTGATCGAGGGACCGGATGCTCGAAGCCCCCCTCCTTTCCGGTCATGGCAGGCCCGGAAAGGCCTCCACGAAGCGTACTCGAAGGTCAGGGAAGAAGGTGACGAACTGCACCGTAAAATCGGCTGCGTGCTCCACGAACTGCCACTGGCTGACCTTGTCAGGCCAAGGGCGAGGACGCTGCGTGTGCTCATGATCGGGCTCCCTCCTTAAGACTGGTCTGATGTTTCTTCGGTCCGAACGGTCGCCTTGGACTCGGTGAGGGCTCGTACGACGAGGCCGGGGAGTTCCTGCCGATTCGGGATATCCAGTTTTCGCAGGATGTTCCGTATATGAAATTTGAGAGTGTTCTTCGAGATGAACAGTTGGCTGCATATCTGATCGTTCCCCACGCCGTCGAGGAGAAGGAAAGCCACCTTGCTCTCCTGGCGGGTCAGGCCAAAAGCATCGAAGATTCCCTTGATCAGCAGTTCGTCCTCCCCAACATTGACAGGGGCAGACCCTTTCCTGTCCGGCGATTCGACCGATATCTCCCTTGTGATCGCCGAGACTTCGCCATGGGGGTGGGGGAGAAAAAGAAAGAGTGTAGAAAGGATGAAGAAGAGCACCGCCTGGAACAGCCGCGTATTCTCATGGAGCAGTGCCGATAGGAAAGGCGCAAAGGATCCGGAGAGGATGTGCGTCGAGAGCAGGGCGAAACTGACGAGGGTGACACCGGCGCACATGATCCTGGCAGGGTGGGAGTTCCGTTTCGCCAGATCGAGCATGAAGAGCCAAAAGGCTACCTCGAAAACGGCACACCCCGCTTCGATAATGGCAACACCGAGGACAGCGATGGGGCCCAGGAGAATGGTTCCCATCGCGGCCAGAAGAAGGGCGCCTCCCATGAAAATGCGGGGCGAAAGCCCCTGCCGGGAGCGAAGGGTCAGGACGGTCCCGGCGAGAGCCAGGCAGTAGGCCCCGTTCTTCAGCAGGGCCAGGGAGGGACCGTGGTCGAGGGAAACCCTGGTCAGCAGTTCGCTCCCGTTCAGCGCGAAGGAAAAGAAGAAGAGATAGAGGATGGTCTTCACCGACAGGGCAGTGGAACCGCCCGGCTCCGGGGATTGGGGTTCGGCGTCGCCCGAGGCCAGGTACAGGAACCCGGCGGAGAGAAGAGGCATCCCCAGCAGGGCCGCCTGTCGGATGAAGCCCGTCCCCGAGAAGAGGGTCTCTCCGGCGACGAGGGCCGTCAGGGAGGCCAGAGTGTACGTAAGGGCGAAGTGATAGGGGGACAGGGCGACGCAGAAGGACATCCACTGGCAGACGAGGGTGGCGCTGCCTATGGCCGCAACGGCCAGAGCTGTCGCTTTCAGAGACGTCTCTATCCAGAGGAGGCCCGAGGAGAGGAGGATCAGCAGGGGCGCGGCAAAGACAGTCTTCTTCCGGAGCGTCTCCGGGGTTGTGAGGTCCGTTTTCGAGAAGAGGGCGCAAACGAGGCCGAAGGTGAAGATAAATGTGGGGGCGTCGAAATACCCCTGGCGCATGAAGATGAGGCGCATGCCGAAGGAGAGCCAGAGCATGGACAGTGCCAGCCCGATAGGGGGCACAAGGGTTCTCAGTCTGGTGTTACTGTCGAGGCCCTCCGCCATGCTTGTCCATCTCCTTTTCGATCCGTGTTTGAGCTTGCTCTCTTTATACCGGTACAGGCGAAAAAAACAATCACCTTACCCAGGGCAACGGGGGTAGGAATTCCCACCCTGAAGGTTTCGTATCGTTGCGTCGATTCCTGTTTGGTGCTTTGACGCGACCTCTTTTGGACGAGCAGAATTCCTTTCGCGGTTCCCTGCCGGCCTATGGTTCGTCCATCCTCCGCGGCGAAAGGTAAAGATAGCGATACTCGAGGGAGAAATCTTCTGTAAGGAGGAGCGTACCCGTTCCAGTCCGTCCTCCGTCGGCTTCCCCGGCATGACAATTTTGAACCTCACGAAGCTCTTGCCGCCCGTTCTGAACCAAAACCAGCCGTTCATAGCCGCACGGTTCTTTCCGATGATTGCCGCGAGGGAAGCGAACGTCATATCCGAGGCAAGATAAGCGTGTGATGAAGAGCGAAACGGAGATTGGCCAGCGTCTTCCCTCCCCCCGTCGGAACGGAAAGGGTGAAGATACCCCTCTCTCTCTTTGCTGCTGCTCGGCATTCTTCGGAAACTTTTTTTCTTGTTTCGTTGATGAGACCGCTGCTATTGAGGGAATCGAGATGTTGTTCCAGCCGTTCCGCCAGAACGCTCCAGCAGACATAGTCTCCTTCCTGCCGTGCGGAGACTGTCCAGTCTCTTTCGAAGTTTGCCGTGTCCGTTCTGTCGCCGTCGATCAGACAACTGAAGAGCATGCGCAAAGTGAGCCCGATTTTGAAGGATACAAGGCTCATCTTTTCGGTGTTAGTGCCTGTATGATGGTCTTTCTCTTTTTGTATGATGGAGGAGAGGTAATTTCTGAATTCCCGGTGAAGTTCAGGCCCCTTGAGAAGCTCCTGTATTCTATGGGCAACTGGAAGAGGTATTTTTCCCAGAACTTCGTCGAAATGGGTACTTCTGTCCAGCTTGTTCATTCGCCTGGTGAAGATATCCGAGCCGTCAGGAGCAAGGCAATCTATCAATCCCGAATGATGGGATGCAATGCTCAGGGCTAAAATTTGGGCGGCAGAATGCATTACGGGGTCTTCGTGGGGGGTGTTTTTCCAAAGGTACTGGGCTCCCGCGCTGGAGTGGTCAATTTTCCCCTTCTGTTGCCCCGCGTCCACATACTCATCGCAATCCTGATCCAATATTCCTTCGGCGGATGCCAGGTAGGCCTGAAATTTCGAGCTGTATTTCCCTATGTCATGGAGAAGTCCCTGCAGTTCCCCCATTGCTTGCAGGGCGATTTTTGCAGAGTGTTTTCTGCTCAGGGAAGCAGTTCCAAACAGATGTTCCTCCAAGGTCTGGCGCGCTCCGTCTTTTTCACGAACGTGAGCAATACTTTTCCCTGCAGGCGACTCCATGGCAACACCTCATATAAAATTTATTCAAAACAACATAATAAGTATATCAGAAGAATCGTATTTCCTTGAACTTTTACAGTAATATCTAGGCAATTTATCAGCTTATTTTTAGTAAATAACATCGTATATTTCCCGAGGCCAGTACTTTTTTTGGCCTGTTTTTGCTGAATTGCCTAAAAAATACATTACGAATGCTTCGCTTTCAACCCGGAAAGGTAAAAAAGAAGCATCCAACTATTTGAAATTTGTAGTGCAGAATAGTTTTTTAATTAGGGTTTTTTGAAAAAACCCCTGTTATAGACCGCACCTGGGAGATTGCTAAAAATCCGGCTCCGGGAGCTGTCTATTTCCAGGGGTTTCTTTCCTTTGCCTCTCAGATCGCGTGCTTGCTGAACTGTTCGCGGATGCCCTTCACCGCTGCCGCGAGAGCGTCGGGTTCGAGGACCATTTCCATCATGCTTATCTGTGCTTCCCATTCAGCAGGGTCGCACTCATCACGAACATCCTGCTCGAATACGTGGTACACGGGGAGTCCCAACGAGACTCCCGCGAGAGGGCCTGCATAGGTCGGATCGCCGTTGCTTACGGTCTCGGCATAAATCTCCGCGCCTTCGGCGTCGGAGGAACCGAGGATGACCACAACGTTTTCCGCTCCGAATTTCTCAGCCGCATCCTTGATACGCTGCTGATTCTGCAGGTCCATCGCTCCGGCGGCGGTTCAGACGAAGCACTCCGTCACGGAGAATTCGATGGAAGCGCCGCTCCCCTTGAGGCACGCCTCCATCGCCGGTCCGGGAACGCCGTCCCGTTCGCCGAGGAGAAGCAGTTTCTTGCCTGTCAGTTTGCCCATTTTTCCACCTCCTTTCTTCTTTCCAAGAGTACATGGAAAGAAAGTTTCCGTCCAGTACGGCAGTGTTTCGAAATTCGCGGGTTCGATTTTTCATAAGAAAATCTGTGCTGAGCCCGGATAAAAGGAACAATTTTTCTTACCTCTTTTCCTTTTGCTTTCAGTGAGAACACTGTGATATGCTTAAATGGCCTACTTTTATAAATGTTCACGGATATGAATCCGGCATACTTGGGCAAAAATGGGACAATTAGCTCTATTGTATGGGTAAGTGAAAAGGAAATTGTTACAATCAATTTTATCTTATATGGCACACGTACTTTAAAGGTATTTTTTGCCCACAAACTATTTAAAGTATACTGTGAATCAATATAGTCACAAGAAAAAGCTGTCTTTTCGCCTCTTTTGTTTCCACTGTTCCTTCAGAGATGTTTTTCCAAAAGATGAATTATTCCCTCAAGAGGTTCGGCATCTTCATATGAAATGAAGCTGACTGTTTAGAGATGTACTTGATTCTTGACAGAGTTTTTTCCCTAAGGTATAAGTTAATGGTCGTTTGTCGACCGGAGGTGATGTTTTTAAAAATGGCCTTTATTTTAGATAATCAAAATTTAAGTTCTCAGGTAGCTGAGTTTATTAAAGAAGATCTTCTTTTTTCCGGTAAGCTGGAGAATGGGCAGAAAATAGCTGAACATGAGATAGCGCGGCTTTTAGGCATAAGTCGCTCCCCGATAAGAGAGGCTTTTAAAGAACTTCAAGAAGAAGGGTTGATCGTTTTAAAACCTAAAAAAGGAGCTTTTGTTTCTGTTTTAACGAAAGAGGATATACAGGAAATTTATCTCGTAAGATTTTGGATAGAAAGTAATTTATATGAAGTTGTGGTAAAAAATGATTTATTATCTCAAAAAAAATATGACGAATTGATGAGTGATGCGAACAAGTTAGTGGAAATTGTTGAGTCAGAATCAGGCATACATAAAAAGCTGGCAGAGTTCTCTCGGAATTCAATTGGATTTCACATGAAACTTTGTTCTTTGTCTAATATGCAGTCGGCTATGAAGATATTATCAATGTTGTGTAACCGAATGAGAATGGCTATGGTGAGAGATTTGGAATATGCAAAAGAATTCAAAAAAAATGCATATCTCCATTATAAAATTTTAGATGCTCTCAAGGAAAAAGATATTAACAAAGCGAAAAAAATATTAGAAGAAGATTTAGTTTTGTATTCGATAGAGTAAATATTGCATAGGAAAAAATTTAATATTAAAAAATAACAAATAAATAAAAAGTATATTCTTATTTTTTAGTGTTTTGCTGTAAAAAATTCAAAGTGAATGATTCGGTTTTGCGAAGATAATACATGAACGAAAATATTTTTGTAGATTGCTCTTCTGTGCTTAATGGAAACCAGGATTTTTTGGATCATCGAATAATGGCGTCCATCTCGCTCTGCGACAGTATGCGAAAAAAAATATTGCAATAATATCGAAAAAATTTATTCTAAAGAGGGTAAAAGATGAGGCTAACAGAAAAGCTGGTAGACCAAATCCAGAAAATAAGTTATGAGGATATTAATGAATCAGCTGGGCAAATTGTTCGCTTTGCTGTGTTGGATTCGGTAGGGTCAGCTTTGGCTGCTTCAAAAACAACAGTTGGTAAAAAATATATAGCTCTTTCAGAAGATGAATATGGAGGAACTTCGAAAATTTGGGGTACAAAAGTATTGACTACACTAAATCTTGCTTCCTTTGTGAATTCTTTTTTAGCTCAAACATTAGATTTTGATGATACTTACGAAATAAAAACCCTTGCAGTTACCCACCCTGGACCTGCCATTGTTCCATTGGCTTTAACAATGGGCCAAGCCTTTGATATCAGTGCACGAGATTTGATTAGAAGCATAGTATTAGGATACGAATTATGCATGCGATTCTCAAATTCTATTGAACCCAGGGATGACTCTTATTTCGGTTTCTCAAACTCTCAAGTCATAGGTGCAGTAACTGCCTCAGCAATCTTAATGGGTTTGAAAAGGGAAGAGTTTGTGAATGCTTTGGGTCTTGCGGTTTCCACTTCTCCCGTTGCAAACACGAAAGGAATGTGGAGTCTTGAGAAAAGACCCATGGCATGGGTAAAAGACGGTGTCGGATTTGTTGTTTTTAACGCTCTTATGTGTTCTAAAATGGCTCGGCTTGGGTTTATCAGTACAAGGGAAGGGCTTGATCCGGAAAACGAATTTTACAAAATATGCGGAGCATCGCAATACAAAACTGAAGAAATGCTCAGAGAAATTGGCAAGTATTTTCTCATAGAAAAAATAAGTTTTAAGCCTTATCCCACCTGCAGATTCATGCAATCTACCCTTGATGCAATTTCGCGTATTATAAGCGAAAAGAGTATAAATCACACTCAAGTCTATAAAATACAAATATTTTTAACACCCTACTTGGCAAAATCATTTGATGAAAAAAGCCCTCCAAACTTGATTGATGCCCAATTTAGTCTGCCTTATGCAGCAACTATGGTTCTCCTAAAAAAAGAACCTTCTCCAGAGTGGTATGAACCTTCCCTGCTTGATAATAACCCCGTTGTCAAGAAAATAATGAAAAAAATAGAGATTATTGCAGATGATGACGTCGAAAAAAAACGAAAAGAAGAAAGCCAGTTAAAAATAAAAATAAAAATATTTTTAAATGATAATACTGAGTTTTTCGAAGAAGCGGGGATTGCAAAAGGCCATCCTGACAATCCATTTACGCAATTTGATCACGAAAAAAAATTTAAAAATGCGCTCGCGCCTTTTTTTAAGAAGCAAAAAATAGACAGAGTGATGAACTTGATATTAGGGATGAATTCAGACACAAAAATTAGCGAAATTGTGGCAGAGATTTAAAAGATAAGAATTAACAAATTTTTTTGAAAGGAAGAGATGTCATGGGCGATGTTACCAAAAGATATGTAGAAAAAATTCAAAAGACTAACCTTGACAGTTTTTCCCCAAAGACATTGCTGGAGGCTCAAAAGGCTTTTATTGATACAGTGGGTTGCATGTTGGTCGGTGTTCACTCTGATATAGGAAAGACAACACTCCAGGTTTTTCACAGTTTTGGAGGGAAGCCTGAAAGTTCTGTTCTGGGAACTGCCAGAAAATTTCCTGCGGCTATAGCGGCATATATAAACGCAGAAACCTGTGTAGGGCCTGACCTCAGTGATAATTATCAACCTGAATCGGTGATAATCTCACACCCAGGAGAAGCTGTAATACCTGCTGTGCTTTCCCTTGCAGAAAAGGAAGAAGCTACCTTAGGTGAATTTTACACAGCTTTAATATTAGGCTATGAAACCGCCGGAAGGTACGCAAAAGCTATTGAACCAAGAAGGCCTGAAGTGTACAGCTTTTCTACTCATTATACATTGGCTGCCGCTGTCGGGTGTGGAAAACTACTTAAATTTTCCAATACCCAGATGCAAAAAAATTTGGGTATTGCAGGTGCAGCCGCATCATTGCCAATAACATCGCCTATGTGGGGGTTCAGGAAAAGACCGGCCTCATGGCATAGAGACATGCCAGGGCACACTAATTTTTCTGCAGTTGTAGCATCGGCATATGCACAGACTGATTTTGAAGGAAGTCGCGAAATACTGGATCCAGAGACTAATTTTTATAAAATTTCAGGCTCTGAGCACTACGATACCGAGCAGCTTTTCAGAAATTGGGGTAACCCGTATGTGATTGATGAAATTACCTTCAAACAGGTACCTTCGTGATATTTCCTCCAAACTGGAGTGGGAGCCGTGCGCTTCCTTATGGAAAAAAATGAAATCAAAAATAGTGATATAAAGAAAATTTTTATACATCAACCATCATATTTTGCTGAAAACTTTATCGCTTATCCTCCTCCCACTTCCGTGGATACAGCTTCCAGTCTCAAGTATCTTGTGGGTGCGCTTTTGTTTACTCGAAATATAAGTACAAAATGGTATGAAAATTTTAAGGAAATTCTTGAAAACAAAGAGTTCCAGGAGCTGACAGAAAAAATTGAAATCATAAAAGATGAGAGATTGCAGGCAATATTTGAGAATGAAAAAGTTGTAAAAGGTAAAGCTGTAATTGAAACAAATGAAAAGAGCTACGAGAAGGAAATGGATCTGGAAGATCTAAAGGGCAACCCAAGAAACAATCCTATGTCGATGGAGGAGATCCGCGAAAAATTCCTTAATCTCTCTGAACGAGCTATCGGAAAAGAAAAAGCCTATAAATTTTTAGGTCTGTTGGATGAAGCAGAATATGGCATGCAAATTAAGGAATTTGTAAAATGTCTCACTAATTAGCTGAATTTAGAAAGGAGGATGGTTTAGATGCTGGACCGCTTTTTTCAAACTATTGACTGGGTAAGTGAAAAGTCCGGGAAAGTTGTGAGTTTTTTGTTTTTTCCCGGGTGGCTATTGGTTTTGTACAGTGTGATCACAAGGTATTTCTTCAATAAACCGAGTATTTTTGCAGGTGAATACGCGAAATATCTTTTCGCGGTTTATTTTGTTGTAGGAGGGGCATATTGTCTTCAAAATAAATCACATATCAGGGTCGATATTATTTATAACCTTATGGCAAAAAAGACGCAATTATTTATTGAGTTTTTAGTGGTCTTTCCTATAGCCTTCTTTTTTATTTTTCCATTCATCTGGCATGGTACGCTGTTTACGTGGACAGCAATTAAGTTTCTTGAGACTGACCCGCCTCCTACTCACATTATTTTGTTTCCTATAAAAATCATGGTGCCAATCGCAGGAATTCTCTTGTTTCTTCAGCTTTTTTCTGATTTACATAAATACTATGCTTCTTTAAAGGAGGAGAAGCCCCATGTCGACTGAATGGATGCCGGTAATAATGCTTGTTGGGGTCGTTGCTGCCCTTTTGATTGGTGTTCACGTTGCCTGGGCGATGGGAGGAGTAGCTGTTATTTCCATGCTTCTCGCCTGGAATTTTGACAGTCTTTTTTTAGTAATAAGCTCAGTATATGGAGTTATGACAAGCTCTTTCTATGTTGCTCTTCCTCTTTTTATTGCGATGGGGGTAATTCTTGAACGTTCAGGTATTGCTGATGCCCTTTATCAGGCCTTTTATGTATGGGCAGGCCGGTTAAGAGGCGGTTTAGCATTGGCAACGGTTATTATATGCGTGATTTTTGCTGCTATGACCGGCCTGACGGGAGCAAGCTGTATAACCATGGGGCTGGTTGCTTTGCCTTCAATGCTAAAGAGAAATTATGATAAAAATTTGGCAATCGGATCTGTGGTTGCCCCCTCTACACTTGGAATTCTTATTCCTCCCAGTGTCGTTATGATAATGCTTGGAACTATTGCGCGTATCTCAGTCGGAAAACTGTTTTTTGCGGGATTGATTCCTGGTCTTTGTCTGGGGGGCATATTTATGCTTTATATAGTTATTCGGGGGCTTTTTAACCCCGCTTTATGTCCTCCAATTGACACAGATGTATCCCTAAAAGACAAGCTTCTAAGTCTCAAAGCCGTTATTCTTCCTTTTGCTACCATTTTCTGTGTTTTAGGGGCGATCTTCTTCGGTATCGCCACCCCTACAGAATCTGCATCCATAGGAGTCCTGGCAATATTTTTGTCCACTGTAATCAATAGGTCCTTCAGTTGGAAACTAATTTTGACTGCTAGCTATGAAACATTCAGATTAACTGTACTGAATATGTGGATAATTTTCGGAGCCCTTATCTTTTCTTCAACATTTACTGCCTTAGGTGGTATACAAATGATGGAAAAATTGATTTTAGGTGCCGATATGTCCCCATGGAGCATTTTAATTGTCATATTAATAATAATATTTATACTTGGCATGTTTATTGACCCATTTGCAATAATCTTTCTAGTGGGGCCTCTTACGTTTCCCATGATAACAAAATTGGGTTTTGATCCCATATGGTATGCAATCGTATTTGTTGAGTTAATCTGTATTGCATATGTTACGCCTCCCTTTGGTGTAAACCTCTTCTACATGAAATCAGTAGCGCCGCCGGAAATATCCATGGGAGATATTTTTAATGCTTCATGGCCTTTTGTAGGTATCATGCTGGTTAGCGTTTTGCTTATACTTCTGTTCCCCGAAATTGTTTTATGGCTTCCAAACAAGCTGGTTTTTTAGGAAGAAATCTGAAAAAAAGACGTTTTAAGGAGGGGATTTCAATGGAGACAAATATTTTGAATAAGGAAGCGATGACCGTAAGGCTTGACGATACACTCCCTGAATACCCGGAATTTCAGGCAGGTATACGTCGCGCTCCTGACCGGTCCTGGACATTAAACAGAGAGGAAACCGAGCTGGCTCTTAGAAACACTTTACGCTACGTTCCCGAACAGTTTCATGAAGTTCTCGCGCCTGAATTTCTTGAGGAGCTTCATACGAGGGGGCGTATATATGCATACCGCTATCGGCCAGCGGAAAGAATTTATGGAAAGCCAATAGATGAATATAAGGGGGAGTGCCAGGCAGGTAAAGCTTTCCAGGTTATGATCGATAATAATCTTGATTTCGATGTGGCTTTGTATCCTTACGAACTGGTTACCTACGGGGAAACAGGCCAGGTATGTCAAAACTGGCTCCAATATAGATTGATCAAGAAATATCTGGAAGAACTTACAGAGGAAACAACGCTGGTTATGGAAAGCGGGCATCCTGTAGGTCTCTTTAAATCACATCCTGAAGCACCGAGGGTTATTGTGACAAACGGTCTTCTTGTTGGAATTTTTGACAACCAGGAAGAGTGGCATAGAGCCATGCAGCTGGGTGTAAGCAATTATGGGCAGATGACGGCAGGAGGGTGGATGTATATTGGGCCTCAGGGAATAGTCCACGGAACCTTCAACACTATCTTGAACGCGGCGCGATTGAGGCTTGGAGTCGGCCCTAAAAATGATTTGGCCGGGATTTTATTTGTATCTTCGGGGCTTGGCGGCATGAGCGGCGCACAGGGAAAAGCCGTCGAAATAGCCGGTGGAGTTGGAATTATAGCAGAAGTTGACAAATCTCGAATTGAAACCAGAAGAAGCCAGGGATGGATTAAAAAAGTTTCAGGATCATGTCAAGAAGCGTTTGCGCTGGCGAAGGATGCTCTGGAAAAAAGAGAGTCTTTATCTATAGCATATCATGGAAATATTGTTGATTTGCTTCAGTTCGCAGTGGAACAAAATATTCAAATTCCATTGTTGTCCGACCAGACGTCGTGTCATGCCCCCTATGACGGAGGTTATTGTCCCGCAGGTCTTTCTTTTGAGGAAAGGACCGAGCTGCTGCATAATAATCCCAAGGAATATAGACACCGGGTAGATGAGACATTAAAAAAACACTTTAAGCTCATAGAATCATTGACTGCAAAGGGAACCTACTTTTTTGATTACGGCAATTCTTTCATGAGGGCAGTTTTTGATGCAGGGGTTACTGAAATATGTAAAAACGGTGAAAACACATATGATGGGTTCGTTTGGCCTTCCTATGTGGAAGACATCATGGGCCCTCTTCTTTTTGATTACGGTTATGGGCCGTTTCGATGGGTTTGCCTGAGCGGGAAACCCGAGGATTTGAGTAAAACTGATCAAGCCGCAATGGAGTGCATTGATCCTAACCGACGCTCTCAAGACTTTGACAACTGGATATGGATCAGGGACGCGGAGAAAAATAAACTCGTTGTGGGGACCCAGGCGAGAATTCTCTACCAGGATGCTGAAGGGCGATTGAAAATAGCTCTCAAATTCAATGAGATGGTGAGAAAAGGTGAAATCGGTCCTGTAATGCTGGGACGAGACCATCATGATTCCGCCGGTGCCGATTCTCCCTACCGCGAGACATCAAATATCAAAGATGGCAGTAACATTTGTGCTGACATGGCGACGCAGTGTTTTGCAGGAAATGCTGCCAGAGGGATGACTCTCTGCACATTGCACAACGGGGGAGGAGTTGGTATTGGAAAGGTGATAAATGGAGGTTTTGGAATGCTTCTTGATGGATCAGAAAGAGCCGACAGAATACTGCAGTCTGCAATTATGTGGGATGTATTGGGAGGAGTTGCCAGGAGAGCCTGGGCACGCTGTGAACATGCTGAAGAAGTGGGCAGGGAGGTGAACATGAAGTACAAACACAGCTATCACATTACACTACCGTTTGTTCCGGAAGAAGATTTAATAAAACGAACTGTTTCTAAGTTATACAAATAAACCATAACGCCAATCCAAAGATATTAAAGTGCTCATTTTACACCATGATAAGTAAATAATATTATTAAATAGCATATTTAAATGGGAATAGAGTTTATTTTCCGTGAGTCTTGACAGTTAGGTCCAAGGGGCTATAATGAACTTTATTAATGACTAATGGTCGTTTGTCGACCAAATATTTTTTGTAAGAATACCGAGAAGGAGGTAGACGAAATGATTCGAAAAAGATTTCTGTTTTTAGGCATGATTTCTTTGGTCACTTTTTTTGCTTTTCTTGTCTGTGTTCAATCTCCTCAACTTTCAGAAGCAGCTGAAACAATTAAGTGGCGGTTACAGGCAGTTGGACCAAGGGGAAGTATCGAAACAAATATGATTCAGCGCTTTGCGGACCAGGTTAAGATTGCGAGTGACGGCAGGCTCGAAATAGCTGTTTATGGAGCTGGAGAGATAGTACCGAGTTTTGAAACGTTTGAGGCCGTTTCTCAGGGCATTTTGGAAATGCACTGTAATGACCCAAGCTACTGGATGGGGAAAACGGGAAAATGTTCCGGAATAACAGCTATACCGTTCCTTTTCCCGACCGCATTGGACGAGAAAAATTTCCTTGAGAACGGCGGGGCAATCAATGTTATTCGAGAAGTTTACGCAAAGCATAATCTCCATTTGATAAACATGTTCAGAGCTGGAGATGGTTCTATTTGGACAAAATTCCCATTCTCAAATCTTGAAGATTTCAAGGGGAAAAAGATCCGTGCTCATGGTATGTGGGCGGAAGCTCTCAGCAGGGTAGGTATATCGACAATCACAATGCCGGGAAGCGAAGTTTATGAAGGTATGGAGAGAGGAGTTATTGACGGGCTCCTTTCTGCGAATGTCGCATGGTGTTTCGACTATGGTTTTCATGAAGTATCCAAATATGTTTATCCGACGGAATCGATCAATATTTGCCATCTGGAATTCGTTGTCAATAAGAGTAAATGGGATAAATTGTCTGATGATTTGAAGGCAATTCTTGTTGTGTGTGCAAAGGAGGCTGAAATTGAAATACTGTCTCAGAATCATTTTTGGGACACTACCCGGTTGAACGAAGCAATGAGTAAGCAGGGTGTTAAGCTGCAGTCTCTAGATCAGGATAGTAAAACCAAGCTTAGAAGTGCCATGCTTGCGGCTGTGGAGCAATACAGCAAAGAAGACGCCGAATTTGCAAAACTTGCTTTAATACTTAAAGATTTTATAAAGTAAAATAGGCAATGTTAGTGTAAAAGTTGTAAATAGTGGTATCGAAATCCAGTTTTTTGAGAATTCGATACCACTATTCTTTTTCCTAATTTTCCTCGTAAGTGCAATGTGAATGTGATGAATTTTGTTAAATGAATAGCAAAAAAGAATTAGTCATTAGATCTATTTCTCTTTTCCAGATTGCTTCCCCTTATATTACGTTTCCTGATTTCCATTGATGGGAGAAAACGTTAAGAATTTAATATAAAAAATCTAGTGAAACGGATTAAACACCTTTGGAGGGATTCAGATGCATTTGAACCAAGATGAAAGAGACATGCTTGAAGGAAAACATGGTATCGGCGTCGCAAATGCGATGAAGATTTTAGTCGGTATCGGAGAAGCATTCCAGGCTGAAAAAATGAGCAAAGTCAGCAGAGTCCATATTTCTTTGAGTAATCAGGAAGGTGATCTTTGGTTTGTGAAAAAGCTTGTGGAAGGTGGGGCTAAATGCAAAGTAATGTCAACAGTTAATCCGGCTTTTAATAAGAAATATTTTGAAAAAATATGCACTTTTTCTCCTCAAGAACTGGAAGTTCATAAAGAAACCCAAAATGCATATAAGAAAATAGGCATAGTGCCAACGTTTCAATGTACTCCGTATTTTGAGAATAATGTTCCCAGATTCCGGGAGACCGTTGCTTTTGCTGCATCAGGTGCATCTTGTTTCGTGAATTCTGTGTATGGTGCCAGAACTAACAGAGAATCGTCACAAAGTGCACTTTGTGCTGCAATAACAGGTGTTACTCCGTTATATGGTTTTTTGCTGGATGAGAAAAGAAAAGGCAATGTGTTGATTGAAGTGAATGCAGAAATAAAAAATGACTTCGATTTTCAATTGTTGGGTTACGCTGTACCACAAAAAATGGGTTCTGGTGTGCCCGTTTTTTGCGGAATAGAAAAAGAGCCTTCAAAGGAGGCTTTTATGAACCTTAGTACAGAGTTAAACGTCCATGGTGTTATCCCAATGTTTCATGTCTTAGGTATGACACCGGAGGCAAAAACGTTGGATGATTGTTTTCATGGAGAAAAACCTAAAAAAGTAATCGAAATTAAGAATGAAGACCTCGATCAGGTACGAAAAACGCTGTCTGCCGGAAAAGGAGAGATTTCCTTTGTCATTCTTGGCTGCCCTCATTTGACCATTTCCCAGATTAAAGAAGTCGCTCAAATGGTCGAGGGAAGGAAATTGAAAACGGAGCTTTGGATTTTTACATCTTACCTTAATAAAGAATTATCAGAACGCATGGGACTGGCAGAAGTAATCAGTAAAGCAGGTGGCCGAATTGTTGAAGACAGTTGTGTCGATCAGCCTATTTGGGCCCATATGGAGGGGAAGAAAGGATTAACTGAATCGCCGAAGTGTGCGTATTATGTAGCAAAAAGAAAAATGAAGCTGATAGTACGGAGCCTTCAGGAATGTGTTCAAGCTGCTATTGAGGGGGAAGTAAGATGAAAAGGGCGGATTTTTTAAAGTTCAGTTGCCGGAATGTTACCGGAGGGAAAGTTGCTGGTGAGGCAGTACTTACAAATGAGGCAATAAACTTTTATCTTGTCGATCCAGATAGCGGCAAAATTATAGAAGAAGGGCATGGCCTGGAAGGTGAATCAATCAGTGATAAAATAATCGTTTTTCCAAGTGATAAAGGGAGTTCTGTGGTCCAGCTTGATGGCCTTTTCCTTGCTGCTGAAAAGGGGAATAAACCGAAAGCTTTTGTTGTTAAAGAGCTTAGTACTGTTTTAGTAAGCAATTCCATTATCATGGAGATACCTCTTGTATGTGATGTAGAAGGACAGTTCTATGAGGTTATACAAAAAGGTGACTGGGTTGAAATCGAAGCTGATGAACTGCTGATAAAGCAAAAAAATAAATAGTTTTTTTAAAGATCAAATGAAAAATCACCGTCTATATTTTTTGCAGGAGGGAAACCGTCTTCTTAAGACCCGCCGGGTTTCCCTCCTGCAAAAATGCTCTGGAAACAAAGAATTCAGATCCAGAATCCCAGACACCCCGAACTTCAGAGACTTTCCTCGTAAGCCTCCCGAAGCAGCGGGAGGGGAATATCGCTCCGAAGAGTGCAGGGAGCGTTCTTCCTGGGGATAACGAGGCTGGGAACCCCGCCGGTGAACTTCTTGTCTCGTGCGAGGAAGGGGAGAATGTCCTCCCATGGGCGATCAGGACCTGTGGGAAGGGAGAATCTGGAGAGGATCCGCCCAATGCGCCGGTATTCCTCTTCTCCAAGTTCTCCGAGATGTGCGGCCAATCTGGCTGCTACCATCATTCCCGCGGCTACCGCGTCGCCGTGTTTCCATCTTTTGTACCCCGAAGTCGCTTCAAGGGCGTGCCCGACTGTGTGCCCCAGGTTCAGGCGGACTCTCGATCCCGATTGCTCGCGCTCGTCTGCCGAGACGACTGAAAGCTTCATCCGGGAACACTCGGACACAAGCCGGAGAAGAACACTGCAGTCTCGTCTCAGGATAGGCCCTGCGTTCTCCTCGAGCCATGAAAGAAAGTTCCAGTTCTCACCGATCCCGTATTTCACAGCTTCTGCAAGGCCCTGGCGGAAATCCTCCTCTTCCTGGGACCGGAGGCACTCCACGTCCGAAAAGACCCACTCCGCCGGATGAAAGGCCCCCACAAGATTTTTCCCTTCCGGAAGATTCACGCCCGTCTTTCCCCCGATTGCACTGTCCACCTGGGCAAGAAGGGTGGTAGGGCACTGCAGCAGCCGTATCCCCCGCATCCACGTGGCGGCGGTGTTTGTTGCAAAATAGAAAGGGACAAAGTTGCAAAGTAAAATTCCCCACTATTGCATCGGGGGAATCCCCGGAATTGCAAAAGGGCCATTGAAAGCATGAACCCATGCCCTGTACCCTTTGAGTGT
>Ga0228536_1000903_pt1 | contig 39678 bp, 41 predicted proteins | sample SJ1Smetagenome_FD_168611 | JGI IMG/M metagenome (GOLD analysis project Ga0228536, IMG submission 168611) | Enriched culture of PCE-dechlorinating microbial communities from Ithaca, New York, USA - SJ1.S | ecosystem: Engineered > Modeled > Simulated communities (microbial... > Unclassified...
GCTCCCTTGCCTCACAGGTAATCGGCAATTCGTGTACCAACTAACTCGTTCGTTTCATGAGTCATTGACACGAAGGCGGATCACGATCTCCAGCACGTCGTCTTCCCGCTGATGCACGGCTGCCGGCCATACACCAGGACGGGAGAGCCTCGCCACGAAAAAAGGGTTAGGCCAAAACGACCTAACCCTTTGAATTTGCTGGCTCCCCGATGTGAACCGTATATGCAATCATGCTTTGACTTGACTGATGTTAATCCAGGAGCATGGAAAGAGCAAAGCATTTTTGTGAGTATCTACAGTAATTTTGTGCTCAATTGTTGGGTGGAGCGGATTTTATACCCCATCGCTTTGTAGCCGTTCTGGCGTTTGTTCCACATTCTGGCGAGTTGAGGTTGATCAGTTTCGGCATAATCGTATATCCGCACATCCTGCTTGTAGGCGTGCTCGCGGTGCAGACGGCCTGCGTATTGCTGCAATGTCCCTTTCCAGGAAATCGGCATAGCAAGTACCATGGTGTCAAGCGGTGGATGGTCGAAGCCCTCGCCAATCAGACGGCCGGTAGCGAGGAGCACCCTGGGTGCCGATTCCTCCAACGCATCCAATTCTGCGAAAACTGCTGTTCGTTGTTTCTTCGACAAGCGTCCATGGAGGATATAGCAGTGCGCGACATCGTCATCTAGCTCTTCCCGCAACAGCGGCAGATGATCTGTCCGCTCGGTAAGCACCAGCACCTTTCGACCTTCCCTGTAAGCCGTCAGCACATCCTCTGCGATACTCCTGTTGCGGGTCGCATCGTTGGCGAGGATGCGGAACACATCCTGAATCGGCGAATCCGACGGAATCTCGGGCGCAGGTAGCACCTTCGGCCAGACCTCCAGTTGCGCCGGAGCGGTTTCCGGTCTGGAGGCACTGTGACGGATCGGCCCGCACTGCATGAAAATGATTGGCTGATGGCCGTCGCGGCGGATCGGTGTGGCGGTCAAACCTACCACAAATTTCGCTTTGGCCTGCTTGAGGATAGCTTCGAAGGAAAAGGCTGACAGGTGATGGCATTCGTCAATGATGATCTGCCCGTATTGGTCGAGCAGTTCCCCCAGGTCTTCTCGTCGTGACAGTGATTGCATAACGGCAATATCAATCTTGCCGGACGGCTTCTTCTTGCCGCCGCCGATGACGCCAAGCCCACCTTTGGGGATTTCCAGGAACCCGGTCAATCGCTCCTGCCATTGGCGCAGCAGTTCGGTGCGGTGCACCAGCACCAACGTGCTCACCTTGCGTCGTGCTATCAGGGCGGCTGCGGTAACGGTCTTGCCGAAGGCCGTCGGGGCACAGAGAACGCCAATCTCGTTTTTGAGCATCTCCCGCACCGCTGCTTTCTGGTCCTTGCGCAAGGTGCCAGTGAATTTGGCAGTGACTCTCCGCTCGGCCAAGCGCTCGTCCTGTAGCTCCGGCCGGATGTCGTTCTCCTGCAACAAGTCAAGTACCGCTTCGAGGCAGCCACGGGGCAGACCGATATGCTGCGGATAGTTCTCTGCGCAACCGATGATGCGCGGCTTGTTCCAGACCGGCAGGCGCATAGCTTGAGCCTTGTAAAACTCCGGATTCTGGAAGGCGGCGAGCCGGATCAGGCGGTTAGCCAATGGCTGCGGCAGATCGGCCTTGGCAATAAACATCTGATTGGCCAGCACCAGAGACAAGGATTCCGGCAGTGGACCGGCAATCCGGGTGGGTACAGGTGATTGTCGCTGCCATGGCTTGCTGTCCTCTTCCTCGGTGGCAAAGGACACATCCAAGGGATGACGGCCACCGCTGGCCCGCAGAGTGACATTTTCCAGGTCCCGGTAGGAGATGGAACGGATGGAAGCCAGAAAGGCCCACTGGTCAGGGTAGGGCTTGAGGTGTTCATCGACGAACACACTGCGTCCCAGGCTCCTCGGTTGCTTCTGCAAAGGCAGCGCAATCAAATTCCCGAAGCCGCCCTTGGGCATGGTGTCCTGGTTGGGAAACAGGCGGTCGTAGCTGGACAGGGACAGTTGTTGGGTATGGTCACAGGTGTGACTGATCAGCGCGGCCCCGAGCTGCCGGGCCTCGCGGGCTGGGACCGGCTCGGTGAAAAAGATCCAGGCATGAGCGCCGTTGCCGGAGCGGGAAACCTCCAGCGCCATCGGAATGCCCAGTTCCCGGCAGGATTGCATGAAAGCCTTGGCATCCCCCCGCCAGTCGGCCTCATCGAAGTCAGCAGCGAGAAAATAGCAGCTGTCATCGCTCAGGAGCGGGTAGACGCCAATGGTCTGCTTCCCGGCCAAATGGTCGTAGATCACCTGGTCGGTGACTGGAAGCAAAAGGCGCTGGTCACAGTTACCACATTTGACTCGAGGTTTTTTGCAGAGACGAGGCTTCCACTCATTGCCGCAGGCTGGTGAATAGCCAGATGTACCCTTGGCGGATTCCCACCGTTGGGGGTAGACATCCTCACGCCCACGGAACAAACGGCGGAATAAGGCGATCTTGTGGTCAGTGGTGAAATGGTTTTGGGCTGGTGCGGATTCCGTTGGGACGGAAAGATTTGCAGGCGCTGTCGGCTCCTCCCATGCGATACCGTGACGGGTCAGCAGGCCTTTAAGGCGGGTGTTCTCCTCGCGAAGCTGCCGCAGTTCATCTTGTTCGTTTCGCCCTTGGTCACTTTTTGGCAAATCCATACTCCGCCAACGGTAAACATCCCATCATTGGAATATCTCCCGCAATTTTCCTGCCGCCTCGGCGGGTTCGTGAGGCAACGCTACGAAAAGTACTTTTTTCCCATCCGCCAAGCTCCATGGACTATGAGATTCGGCAAATGATACAGCTGGCGTTGACGGATCATGAGGGTACGCGAGCACGCCCAATGTTGCGGTGGTGGTGCTTGGAGAATACCGCCCCAGGTAGGCCGCTATCTGGTAAAGGTCTTCGCGTTGAGGACCATGTGGCGCATTAGCCGTAGGGTTAATTGATTTGTATTTGGCATCAATGACGGCACGAACTTCACCGTGCTGGAACAGAATGGCATCTGGAATTAGCGTCCCGATCTCCTTGCCGAAAACATCGCTGCGAAGCAGTTTGCGCGATGTCATGCGTTCGCGGGTGCCATGCTTCACGGTGAGCGGCGTTGCCGCCTTGCGAAGGACGTTAACCACGTACATCTCCCAAAGCTCCGCGACATCAAGCAGCACGCCCTTGGTTTCGCCATTGGCTTCGATATCAGCCGATAGGCCACGGCGATTGGCGATCTGGCGTGACAATTCCGCGACAGGGGCAAAGCCTGCGGTAATAGGTGTGTACCGAATGCGGTCAAGCTCCGCCTTGGTCGGCACGCGTGGACGTGAGCCGGTGACAGCCATGAGATTGGGCAACAGCTCTTTGGCCCGCTGCGGCAGCCATTTTTCATCGGGCAACCAGCGTCGCAGAACACCGTAAGCGGATACGATGGCGTTTGAAGCGGCGTGAACCAGAGAGCGTTCCGACCTGACAGAAACCACTTCACCACCTCGCGAGGCAAGCAACCGGAGAGACGAACGAACATCCAGCCGCCCGCGAACGGTCGGGCTTTTGCTGGAAACATCTCGTCGCAAGGCTGGCAAACCATGTCGGGAGGCCTCGACAAAACCATGCGCCCAGACGGTGGCAAGCAATTGCACGATGAACGACTCGTCTGGCCGCAACTGCCCCGGCGATTCTGTCAAAACGACCGATGTCGCCTCAAAAAGCCAATTCCTGAGCGTGGACAATCCAAAGCGAGGTTTTATGGTCAGTCGTTGACCTTCGAACGATAGCGATCCCACATAGCGGCCCGACCACCAAGTGCCGTCCCAGGCGCAATACACAATAGGCTCGTCATCGCGTTCATCGGCAAAGGGAATGACCAGGTCGCTTGCTCGCACGCTGGTCGCGAGCCTGCGAAGCCATTGTGCCTCCTCGGCAGTCGGCTGTGGCTGCAAAGGGCAGCAATCGTGGGCGGTTATCCTCACACATCTCCCTCTGGTTTGAGCAGAACCCTGGACAGGCGCACCAACTCGGCGTTGCGGGCATTTGCGTCGAGTCCAGCCAGGTATTGTTCCAATAGAGGACGTACCGACAGACTCCAGACCTGATTGACAGGCTCAAGGGCTTCGCCGCGTCGGTTCCAAAGATAGTTTTGCTTGCGCGTGGGGCGGGGGCCGAGGAAGTTTCGTAAAAAAACCACAACATCCAGGAAATAGGTGTGTCCGATCTCGTATTGAGCGCCAAGCAACGGGCTGTCGTGAATTTCCCTGTTAAGGGCCGTGGCCGCTTCCGCTAGCTTGCGGAAATCCGCTTTCACCCGCGACCAATCCAGTCCGGGGTTGAGTTCATTCCATCGGCTCTCGGCCGCACCCATCAACGCCTCGTCATCAAACGGGCACAGCATCCACAAGAAGCGGCGGCGCAAGGCGAAATCGATCTGTTCAACGGACTGGTCGATCAGGTTCATAGTGCCAATGACGAATAGGTCATCGGGAATCGTCAAGGTAAAGGTCGCCCCCTCGCCATTGTGGGCAGGCAATTCGATGGTCTGATTTCGATCCTCCAGCAGGGAAAAGCACTCACCAAGCATGCGGCTCAAGTCGGTGCGGTTCATCTCGTCGAGAATGAGAACGTGGGGCAGTCGTGATTCTCTCGGCTCCTGGTTGATGGCATTGATCAGCCTGAGCAGAAAGCCGGGACGGTATTCAGTTGCACCCTTGGCCGAAATGTGAAGGCCCCGAACAAAGTCCTCATAGCTGTAGGCCGGATGAAGTTGCAGACGGTGGATGTTGGATTTGAGCGCGTCTTCAATGGTAGGCTGAGACTGAAAATAGCGAGCAGGACCCATGGTGACCAAGGCCGATGAGCGAATGATTCTCTCGGCTAGGCGCTTGGCGCGATAGGTTTTTCCGGTGCCCGGGGGGCCGTACAGCACAACCTGCTTTTTATGCTGAATGATTTCCAGCGGCGCACCATCCGCTAGACCACCTTCGCTGCTTTCATACCAGGCCGTTTCCAGAGGCGGCCAGTAGAAATCCAGCGTCTTCCCTGGCATCAGGGCTTCAAGTCCCTGACGAATGGCCAGAATTTGACGGTCCTCGTCTTCGTGTTCATCCTGCACAAGCCCAGTAAAGGCAGTGATGACGCGACGCTTGTGATTGCCGCTGGCTATTCGCTCGAAAGAATCGGGGAACAGCAGGTGGAGCAGCATGTGGCGGAGCTGCCTCGACTCGGCGTCCTCGGTGCTGTCTATCAGTTCCTGAAATTTCCACGGATCGTTCGCTGCCTCTTGCTGTTGTTCGGTCGGCAATGCTTTCCATGCCTTGGCGAATTCAATCAAAAAGGCGATCTCAGAAGGGCGGCGTGTGTTGTAGCCCTGGCCACCGCTGCCGATCCCGTGTTCGAATGCCTGTGAGAGCAAATGGGTTTCCGGCAGGTTGTCGCCCGCCCAGCCGAGCACCTCGTTGACAACCTGCCGCTTGCGGAATCCGCCTACATTGGAAGGAAACAAAAAGTAGACCGCTAGTAACTCGGCACCGAGCCGAATAACCTCGTTGCCCCCCGGTTGAATTTGATCCTTGAACTTGTCGATGAACGAACGATCCCCTTCATCGGGAGTGGCTACGAAAGCATTGTGAATTCTTTCTAGTAGCTCAGGCCGCCAGAGACTGGCATTTTCGAAAAGAAGGGAGCCATTGCTCAGGAGACAGTTGTTACGGAAAACATCAGCAGTCTCGTATATCCTTGAAGTGTCATGCTCGGAATAGCGCGCCATAATGTCTCCTGTGTCCGGTTCTTCACTATCTTCACTACCGCTTTCTTCTCACGATCGGCTTGGCGCTGAGCGTGTCGAGAATTTCTAGAAGACGCTTTTTGCGGAAATGTTCTTTTCGCAAGCCGGTCAGATACTGAGTCCACTCGGCTTCTCTCTTCTCTCGGATCATGACCTTGGCAGCTTTCCGCAGATAACCCGCCGCCTCATGATATGCGCTCGGCTTGACCCGGGCTATCTGCTGTTCGGCCAGGTCCTTCCAGATCGCCACGGCTCGGTCCGGGGCGTAAGTCGCTATGGCCGTCGCGACGCTTTCGTCCAGTGAGCCGTGTCTGAACATGTGTTTGATTGGATAACTGTCATACCAGCGCAACACTTCCTCGGGCTTTTTCTCCTGGATGGCGATTTCAATCAATGTGGAAAACTTGGGGAAGGTGTCACGCCGTTCGGGTTTCGGAGCATCCTTGCCAGGAGCCGGCAAGGGCCATTCGGGATGCTTCCAGGGAAGCTGGCCGCTGGCAAGATGATCACGCAGGGCGTGGCGGATGCTCGGCCATGCATCGAGACGGTCCGCTGCGTCCTTGCAATTTTCGAATGTCCTCACCGAGGGGCTGCGAACGAATTCCTCTACCTGGAGGATGGCCACTGAGGACCAGTCTTGTTGACGGGTTCTGATGGTCAGCAACGTTCCCCGAAGCTGGGATGCAATCCCCGAGTACTCCTGCTTTGTTGCTGCAATGCCCTTACGAATCCAGCGTTCAGCATCCTCGAAGCGCTCCAAGGCAATCAGGCGGTTGACGAGACGAACATAGCTGTCGGTTTTTTGGGCTTCGGATTCGCAAAGGGGGATGATCTCCTCGTTCCTGCCGGCCTGTTCCAGGGCATGGATGGCCCAGTCGGCGAGACGGTCTCGCTTGTAGTCACGGCTGAAGTCGCTCTTACGAAAATCACCTGTGTCCAGCCGCTTGAGAAGACTGTCAGCCACAGCATTCCAGGCGGACACGGGATGCTCTTGCCGCAGGTAACCGACGAGATCGTCGCAAAGGTCGAATGGGTCGTCGAGTACCAGATCCAAGGCCCACATGATCCTTTCAGCCTCTGCCAGAGAAGATGCCCCCAAGGCGTGCGGAAGCACACCTATGCAACTGGAAACCTCCACAGCCGTTTCGCCCTCATCGTGGCTCATTTCAATTTGGCTGATGCCCCTATCGATAAGTTCCTTGCCAAGGGCGAGCACTTCGTCAGCATGGCCGGCGGCCAGCAAGGCTTCAAGCCTGTCGCGGATGCCGGAGTAGTCAGGGGTGTGACCTTCGTCGTCCCAGTGATTCCGCCAAGCCGGTTCGCTGCTGACCTCGCGGATTTCCCGGCGCAGGCGAGCTCTGAGCGAGGCGACATCTCCGTCGCGTAGCTGGACCATGTCCAGGAGTGCAGACGCTATCCCTGGATAGGTTTCCACAAACCCAAGGATCATTGTGACGAGTTCCGCTTTCGTCTTCGTGTTGAGCAGATTCTCCACCTCAACCAGGATATTTCTGGAGAGATCCGGCCCGTATACTTCGTCGTCATCTTCTCGGTCTTCTACCTCATCAATCGCAGAGATGCTTGTCCAGGCTAGGCGCTCGTCTTGCGGGTCCGCCATTGGAATCTGTTTGCCCTGATCGATGCGGGTCAAGTATTCAAGCACCGTCGCGACGCCGTGCTTGCAATCAAATCCGTAGGGGCAGGTGCAGTGGGATTCGAGGATGCCATCCTCGTCCATGCGAACTTGGACCTCATACTGCTCAGAGCCGAGCACGTAGGCGATGAGGCTGCCGGTGTCGGTCACCGCCAGGTCCTGCACCCGGCCATCGCGGTGGTAACTGCGCCCCCTGCCGGCGATCTTGTTTCCCGCCCAGGTGGCGATATCGTCCCAGGAAAGGGAATCGAAAGGCTGCGATTTGTTCAGTTTACTGGACATTTTTACTCAAGATGGATGTCGAATTCAGGGGGGCACCAGTTTGGGACTTGGTTGCAATATGCCCGCGTAATAGCTATGGGCCGGTTTCCATTTCGCGAATCAGCCCATCGAGGTCTTCCCGAGCCTTTTCCAGTATGAGGGATGCACATTCCATGCAGTAATTATTCTTTGCCATGTTTTCCTTGATCACCAAGCATTTATCGCCTTTGCTTATCTCGTGCTCCTTGTTGCGAGAACATTTCCGACGGCGCTGGGCTGTTTCGAAGCAGGCGGATACGAGAAGGCGTTTCAGCTTGGGCATAGGTCATCTCCTTGAAAGGCGCTCTTGAATTTCGGCTTGGACCTCGTCACCGATTTGCTCAATCTGGTCCAGAACCTCTTCAAGTCTCTCAAAAGGAACCTCGCCCCGTGTTCCAACGCCAGCCTCGAGTCGCTGATTGACGGCTCGGTTCACAATTTGGACGACAGCCGCGTAGTTGTTGACGCTTCGCAACTCAGGATAGGCCAAGGCGATGTTCCGGCCGTTGATGGTTGCACCGATGGCATTCACGATTCGGCTTGCCAGCGCCCGGGATCGTTCGTTAAGCCTTCGTCGGGCTTCCTGGCGGCGACGCTGGGGGGGCACCGGTATCTCCCGGGGCTCCATGCTCTCCCTGGTATTTGCCTGGAGGAGGCGCTGGCGGAGGTTGTCTCGAGATAACCCGAGTGCTTCCGGATCAAGCCCTCGTCTTTGAAATTCTTCTATCAAGTCGTCAATGAGAGCGTCATCCATGGGGTCCAGGTAAGCCTGCTCTATGAAATGACTAATGATTTCATCCTGGACAACCATATCCGGGGTGAGTCGTCGTCTCTGGCCCGGTTCTTCCGCAGATGGTCGCTCGTCGCCTGCCTCAAGCCACCCCTGAATAAGCTCTTGGTCCTCCTGGTCGATGCGCCGAAAATCATCCCAATGACGGTCGATGTTGAGTCCCACGTGTGAGACCGCCACCCCCCGATTGTCCGGGTGCTGTGGATTGTTCTGGTGGATCACCCGCATGACCCGTCCGATGAATTGGATGTAGGGCGACAGCGACCGGAAGGGCTGGAAGATAGCAGCCACGCTCAGGTTCGGATGATCGAATCCCTCCCCAAGCATTCGGACTTGAACGATGCAATCAAGACGGCTGCGGCGCAAATCTTGGAGCACTTCCTCGACCTGGTCCGCTGGCATGTTGCTGTGGATTTCACGCGCGTTCAAGCCGCGCTCAGAGTAGAGGGATCTCACTTGTCGGGCATGATCGACTGAACAAGCAACAGCAATTAGTTGATGAAAAGTACCGCTTTCCCGAAGGTATTGAAGCCACTGGATGCTCGCATCAACGATGGACCGGTTGCACTCCGGCGCGAGGGCCACACCCCGGCTGAACCATTCCTCGTCCCGGAGTTGAAGGACCTCCTCAAGCGTGTGCCGCCTGGCGTCCCCGCGATAGGTGAAGGAGATCTCCTCGGGCGCGACGTTTACAGCAGTAATCTGCTTGATGTACCCTCGCACCATGGCGGTCCGGAACGGATAGGCATAGACTCGCTCGCCGGCAATCTCGCGTCCATCGCCTCTGAACGGCGTGGCGGTAAGGCTGACTACCTTGGCGTTAGGGAACCGCTCGAAAACCCGCTCCCAGCTTCTGGCCACGTTATGGTGCCCCTCGTCGACGAGTATCAGGTCGAAGAAATCATCCTGGAAGGCGGGAAGCCAACGGTCAGCCCGGCTGGCGAGTTGTTGAATGTTGGTGACCACGATATGCGAACTCTCGCAGTCATGAATGTTTGCATTGAGCCCATCCAATACCGCCGCATATGGCCCCTGGCTGACATCTGGAAGAACCCGGGTCGAAGTCCAGAAGCAGTCACGGCCAGAGATATCGAATGCTGTGGAAATGCCCCGGCGGATCTCAAGGTTCGGCGCGATAACCAGCACTCGCCCTTGGGCTATTTCAAAAGGCAAAATGGCCATGAGCCCGGTCTTTCCGCATCCTACTGGAATCTGGAGGATCGCGTGCTCACGGCTGTTCCGGAAGTGCTGGCGGGTATGGTACCAACCGTCCACCTGCGGATCACGGAGATTGGGATTGCCCTGTATATGGGCCTGGGCCGTATTGAAAAAGCTCGCAATTTCGTCGTTGGTCATGCTTCCTCCATCCAATCCTTGCCGCATATTCTCATCAGCTCATCCTTGACTCGGTGGATCGGACAAATCCGAATCTGCCTTTGTAGATAGGCCCGATGCATGTAGAAAAAGCTATGAGATCAATGTCTGCCATGTTTGCCCTTGAAAGTTAATCTGCCACCATGCCTTCCGCCATCAACTCCGCCTGCCGTATTACCAACTGAGTTGCGGACTCTTGCGCATCCGGTGGATAGCCATACTTGGTCAACAATCGGCGAACAGTTCGCCGCATGTCGGCCCGAACTGTCTCGCGTTGTGTCCAATCCAATGAAGCCTTGGATTTGATCCGTTCGGCAAGCTCACGAGCGATGAGTTTCAGTGTGTCGTCCTGCAGCACCTCACGCGCGGACCCGTTGTCAGCAAGGGCGTCGTAAAAAGCCACCTCATCCTCGTTAAGGCCGGATTCTTTTCCTTTTTGCACTGCCTCGCGTATGGCCTGGGCAAGTCCAATGAGTTCTTCAATGACCTGCGCCGTCGTCAGCGCTCTGTTGTTGTAGCGGGTGAGCGTGGCTTCCAGGGATTCTCTGAACCCTCGGGATTGGACAATATTGACGCGCTCTCTACTGCGGATCTGATCATTGAGGAGTTTGCGCAGGGTTTCCAACGCCAAGTTCTTATGAGGCAATGCCGCCAGCCGGTCGAGGAAGTCATCCGAGAGGATGCCGACGTTTTGTTCGGGAATGCCCGCAGCTCGGAAAAGGTCTATCACTCCATCGGAAGCAATCGCACCGGAGATTACTTGTCGCACAGCGGCGCGTGAATCTGGCGGTGGCGGCGGACCATCATCTGCCAATCGTTTTCGGATCGCCGCCCGTACCGATTGAAAAAACGCCAAATCATCGCGGACAGCCTCGGTCTCTTCTCTGGGAACGGCAAGTGCAAAGGCTTTGGAGAGCGCCGCAACCATATTCATAAACCGTCGCTTGCCATCCTCGCACTGGAAGACGTAATCCGCTCCTCCTGATACTGCACGCAGTTGTTCAGCTTCGTTTCCGCCGAAGAAGTCGCTGTAATCAAACCCATTGAAGAAATCCTTGAGCGCCTCGTAGTGCCGCTGCATCAGCGGCACGGCCTCATTCTGTATATCCTCAACGGGACTGCCTTCCCCGCCTGCTTGGGTGTAGGTCTGGACAGCGTCCCTGAGCTGATCGGCAATCCCGAGAAAGTCCACGACAACGCCGCCTGGCTTTTCGCCGAAAACGCGATTCACGCGTGCAATGGCCTGCATCAGATTGTGGCCTGCCAATGGCTTGTCGAGATACATCGTGTGCATCGGCGGGCAGTCAAAGCCAGTCAGCCACATGTCACAAACGAGCACAAGGCGGAACTCGTCGTCAGGGTCTTTGAAGCGCCTCGCCAAGGCCTCTCTACGTGCTTTGGTCCGAGCATGTCGCGCCACACGCTCGCCTTCACCAGACGAGCCGGTCATCACCACCTTGACAAATCCGGCGTCATCGTCGTCTGCGTCCCATTCCGGGCGCAGGGCCACGATTGCATCGTATAAGTCCATGCAGATGGCGCGGCTCATGCACACCACCATGCCCTTGCCTTCGATCACCTCGCGCCGTTTATCGAAATGGCTGACGATCTCTTGAGCGACTTGTTGCAGCCGTTCGCTTGCGCCAACCAATTCTTGCAGCGGTACCTCGATATTCTCGGGAACATCGTGGCCTTCATTCTCAGCCTCTCCGGCGGCGGCGATCATTCGCTCCGCCTCGTCGATGCCCGCCTCGTCGGGCAGCAGTTTCACCAGGCGCATCTCGTAGTAGATGGGGACGGTGGCGTTGTCTTCGATTGCCTGGCGGATGTCGTAGATGTCGGCGTAGTCGCCGAATACGGCCGGGGTGTTGTGGTCGTCGTGTTCCAGGGGAGTGCCGGTGAAGCCCATGAACGTGGCGTTGGGAATCGCTTCCCGCATCCAGCGCGCTCCACCGACTAGAAAACCGTATTGGCTGCGATGGGCCTCGTCTGCGAGGACGACTATGTTCGATCGCTCGCTGACGGGGCCGCCGCGCTCCTCGAACTTCTGAATAGTCGTGAACACCACGCCGCCGGACGCTCTGGTCAACCTGGCGGCAAGGTCGACCCGGTTTTCCGCCTGTTCAGGCTCCTGTCGTAGCAATGCCCGCCCGGCCGCGAAGGTTCCGAAGAGTTGGCCGTCAAGGTCATTACGGTCCGTGACAACGACGATGGTCGGGTTTGCCAGTTGTTCGTCGCCGATGAGCGCTCCAGCCAGCATGAGCATGGTCAGGCTCTTGCCCGATCCCTGGGTGTGCCATATCACCCCGCCGCGACCGTCACCCTCTCCAGATGGAGGCTTCAGGGCGCTCTTTACTGACGCACGCGAATTGAGAACCGCTCGGAACTGGTGGTAGCCCGCAATCTTTTTAATGATTTGGCCGCTTCGGTCGTCTTCCTCAAAGGTAATGCAGTGGCGCAGGTATTCCAGCAGGTGTGCAGGCTGGAAGAGCCCCTTGATAAGCACTTCCAGAAGCGGCCTTCCTGGCTCCCGGTAGTCCTCAATCGCCCGCCATGGCGAGAAGCGGTCGGTTCCGGCTGTAAGGGAACCAATTCGTGTCGTGTCGCCGTCGCTGACCGACAGGAGTTCGTTGTAAGTGAACAGGGGCGGAATGTGATGCTTGTAATCCTGAAGTTGCCGATACGCCTTCCAAAGGTCGGCCTGTTCATCGGTAGGGTCCTTCAATTCGATTACAGCCAGCGGCAGACCATTGAGAAACACGACCATGTCGGGACGGCGAGTGCTGTTGCCGCACTTGACGGTGAACTGGTTCACCACCAGAAAGTCATTCCGCTCGGGGTGGGAGAAGTCCACCAGCCAGGCCTTGTCGCCGCGTGTATTCCCGTCACTGGTGCGGTATTCCACATCGATGCCGTCGGTCAGCAAACGGTGGAACCAGCGGTTGTTTTGCGTCAGCGTCGGTTCCGGCGGGCGGCTAACAAAGCGTACGGCCTGCTCAATGGCGTCTTCCGGCAGGTGGTCGTTGATCTTTCTCAGCGCGGTACGGAGCCGTGGCAAAAGGACAACGTCCTCGTGGCTTTCGCGAAGAGGATTCTCCGAGCCGGGGGAAATGTCTGCGCCTTTGGCAATGCGATACCCGAGGACTTCGAACCAGGCGAGGGCGGCTTTTTCCACGATACTTTCGTTCATTCCGCATGCTCCCCGTTTTCAGCCTCGTCGGTTTCGTTCTCTTTGTCCTGTTTGAATTGCACCAAGGCGGCGCGGTAGGCCTGGAAATCCGTGCGATACAACGCCTCGCTGGCGGTGAGTTGCACTTCCAGCACGTCGAATGGCCCAAAACTGCTGTCGATAAATTCGTCGAAATCCGCGTGCTCACCGTAGCGGAATCGCGCCAACGGGTCGCGGCGCGCCGAGCCCAGGTGTGTCTTGAAAAGAAGACCGACCACGGCGTCGGTAGCGCGCGCCAGAATCTCCGCATAGCGTGCATCGAGCAGCGGGGAGTATGCGTCCGCCCCGTGCGCTGCGGAGCCATGGGCGTTTCTGATCTCCACCACCCCAGAAACAATTTGATTCAACCCTCGAACCAAGGACTCGGCTCCATTGCGCAGCTTGACATCCACGCCGCCGTCATCCTTGGGGCCAAGATTGAGATACTTGAGCGACTCGGAAACAAGCTTGGGAGCCTCCCAGGCGTCATCCACAGGCACATTCCGGTCCGTGAGAATTGTCTTGCAGGTTGTTTCAATGATGGTCCTGCAAAACGAGACCACCACGCCGGGGCGGTCCGGCATGGCTTCCTCCAGCGCCTCGACCTGTTCGCGGATGCGCAGTGATTCGGGGTGCGAATCGAGAAGCTCCCTGCATGCGGCAAGCAGTGTGGGTGTCGGAGTAGGATTATCCGCCATTGGCCGCCTCCAGATGGTCGGGGACGCGGAGTTCACCTGAGATCAGCTTGGGGAGGAGGGTGTCTCGGATTCTTGCCAAGACTCCCGACTCGCGTTCATTTGAAATGATCTTATCAAAGAGAGGCTGAACAACTTCACCAAATAATGAGAGCAGCCCCTGGTCGGGTTTCAGAGCAGGGATCGGTCGAAAATTGCGCTTGCTGATTTCCGCGAATGTGCTTCCTCCTGCTCGTGACTTGATCACCTCCATGTTGAACTCAGTCCATAACAAAACATAGACGCTCGGAATCTCACCGGGCAGCATAGCGATGATTCCCTGATTCACGGAAACAGGCGTGGCGGCTATGGCAAGGTAGCCAATTGGCGCACGTGACGAAAGAAGGATTGTTCCCACAGGGAGTTGCCCCGAACTGATTTTGTCCACACCAGCCTTGGTTATGTGACGCTCCGTATCAAGAAGGACGGGGGCAGCCAATTTGGACATATCTTTAGGGGTGCAAAAGGGGTTGTCTCCAGCCTCCCAGAAATCAAGATTCTTGGTACTGGGTGTCGCACCACCTACCACATCCACGAGATCACCGATCGGGACATAAACCCACCCCTCCGGCACTGCGCCCAACTCCGTTTCCACAAACTTATCCGGCAAACGATCAAAGACTTCCTGCGGCATGCCGGGGAAGCTGGTCGCGCCGGCGGCCTTGGCCTTGACCGGCTCGAAGTCCACAAGCCAAGTCTTGAAGATTGCCCGCGCCATGGACTCCAGTACTTTGTTCGTCCGGCGGTTCTGTTCGATTTTGTCGTCGAGAGAGCCGAGAATTTCTGCAATAGCGCGTTGCTGATTAATGGAAGGGAGCACAAAGGGGGCATCTCGCAAAGTAGCTAAATTAATATGAGGCACGCCACTTTGCGTCGCATTCTGCTTAATATAATTCTGTTTTTCTGGACTTAAAAAAACATAATAACAAAAAAGTGCATCTGCTAGATCTTCGTTGACGGTCAGCTTCATTTGGCTTTGCGAAACGACATATCTGTCGTAAGGTCCCTGTGGGACAATGCTCACTTGTCCTAAAGTCCCTCGCTGTGTAAAAACGATATCACCAGGCCGTGCAATGTTTGATTCTAATAGTTTCGACTTCTCTTCACTGACAAAAACGAATTCACCGTCTACCCATCGGCCACTCATATTTTGTCCACGTATAACAGGGACTCCTTTAGCAACGTAATCCGCCGATACGAGATTAGAACCAAAGGGGCCACCGACTAATGCATTCCGTGTTGTTGCGGCGAGTTGGCCGACTTTCATATTCTGCCAATCAGCCGGCATAACCCAGCCCCTCCAAATTTGCCTTAATCCGCGCCTGGAGTCGGTCGCCTTCGGCGAAGCACTCCTGTAATTCAGCCGTCAGTCGCTGCATTTTATCTTCAAAAGGCTCACCGTCGCCTTCCACCTCAGCCGCGCCGACATAGCGACCAGGGGTCAGCACGTAGCCGTGCTTTTTGATGTCCTCGATAGTGGCGGACTTGCAGAAGCCAGGCACATCCTCATAGTCGCCCGCGTTGGGCTCGCCACGCCAGGCGTGGTAGGTGCGGGCGATAACGCCGATATCGCTGTCCGGCGGCAAGGGGTGTTCATCCCGACCCGAAAGCACGCGCAGGGTCCGCGTTTCCATGGTTCCCATCTGCCGGGCATCAATGAACAAAGTTTTGCCGCGACGGTCGCGACCGGCGGGCCGCAGCCTTGTGCCCGTTTTGTCCCGGCTGACGAACCAGAGGCAGACGGGAATGCCCGTGGTCAGAAACAACTGGGGCGGCATGGCCACGATGCAGTCAACTAGATCGGCTTCGATGATGTTCTTGCGGATTTCTCCCTCGTCGCCGCTGCCCGAGGATAGGGAGCCATTGGCCATGACAAAGCCGGCGATGCCCCCGCCACGTCCATTGGCCGGAGCCAGGTGATGGATGAAATGTTGAATCCAGGCGTAGTTGGCGTTGCCCACGGGCGGGACGCTGAACTTCCAACGCACGTCATCGCGCAGGAGGTCCCCTGACCAGTCCGAGACGTTGAAGGGTGGATTTGCCAGCACGTAATCGGCCTTGAGATCGGGGTGCAGGTCACGCACAAAGCTGTCGGCAGGCTGCTCGCCAAGATTTGCCTCGATGCCCCGGATGGCGAGGTTCATGTGCGCCAACCGCCATGTGGTGGGGTTTGACTCCTGGCCGTAAATGGAGATGTCCCGCTTGCCGCGCGTAAGTGGGCCGCCGTTTCCGTTCTGCGTGGCGTGGGATTCGACAAAGCGCACCGACTGGACAAACATGCCGCCCGACCCGCAGCAGGGGTCAAAGACCCTCCCCTCGTAGGGCTCGATCATTTCGACGAGCAAACGGACGACGGAGCGCGGCGTGAAGAACTCGCCCCCCAGCTTGCCCTCCGCAGCAGCGAACTTGCCGAGAAAATACTCGTAGACGCGGCCCAGGATATCCTTGGCGCGGGCCTCGTCCGTGCCAATGGCGATGGAGCCTATCTGGTCGATGAGTCCGCCGAGTCGTTCCGAGGCGATGCCGCGACGGGCGTAATCGCGTGGAAGCTTGCCCTTAAGCTTCTGGTTGTCGCGTTCGATGGCGAACAGCGCGTCGTCAATGCGCTTGGCAATGTCCGGCTGCTTGGCATGACTCTGGATATTGCCCCAGCGTGCTTCCTGGGGAACCCAGAACACGTTTTCAGCCGTATACTCGTCACGGCTTTCAAGCAGGGCCTCCGCCTCCTTTCCCGTAATGCCGTCGGCTTCGAGCTCCTGAGCCAGTTTGGCGCGCCGGGCTTCGAAAGCGTCGGAAATGTACTTGAGAAAGATCAGGCCGAGCACCACGTGCTTATATTCCGCCGCGTCTATGGAGCCGCGCAGCTTGTCGGCAATCTGCCAGAGCTGCTCGGGATCGACCCCGATTTCGCTGGCGCTGACGATGCCTGCCTGATCCGATAGTTGATTATTCGAAGCCATCTCTCGCCTTCCTTGCGGGGTTAGATTTCGGTTTTACCGGCTGAAGTGTTTCCGGCTTTCGGTTCACCAGCGCCGCCGGCCTTCACCCACTCGTCGACTTCGTCCGTCTTGAACTTCCAGAGGCGGCCGACTTTGTGGGCGGGCATGCCGCGTCCCGCTATCCAGCGGTAGATGGTGTCGATGCTGACCCCGAGATGTTGGGCAATCTCCTCGGCTGAAAGCCAGCGGTGTTGTTCTGATGCCATGTGCTCTCCGCTTTGGGCCGTCCGGCCTTGAAAGCAGCTGTTCCAGGGGCAGCCCCGGAGAATGAGAGGAATGTCTGGCACCTTAGATGAGAGTCGAGTATCGGTCAAACGATTTGTGCTGCATCTTTGCTACAGCAAGCCGCAGAAACCGACTTTGCCTTGCAGGCGGAGGCAGGATGTAAAGCCGGCCAGCGAAAGATTACACCTGCTCGGTGCACATGATCACGAGGCGGGATTTGCGTTCGTCAGGCAGGACCGCCTCGATGTCGAGGGTGCGGCCCTCGAATACCAGACGGTGGGTGGGGGTGAGGTCGGCGCGGTAGCGCATGGTGACGCGGTGGCTGACCGAGTTCTGCATTTGGGCGGCGGCGAAGTATTCCTCGCCCTTGAGGGCTTCGACCCGCGCCCAGACCGTGGCCAAGTCAGCCCAGGTTTCCTCCCAGCCGCCCATGCCATCGAAGATGAGCGTCACCGCCTGAATGGTCACCCGGTGGCGATATGGAGCGGCTGGCATCTACACCACCCCGGCAACCCGCCACGGGTCCAACAAGCCGTCCAGGAAGTCGCCGGGGAGCGCACTGACGGATCGCCCGGCGAAGCTCTCCCGCTGCTCATAGAGGCCGGTGACGCGGCAAAGCATCCAGCTTTTGATGGCGTCCGGCGTAGACGGATTTCCTGTGACGACGGGCCAGCCGGTACGGAAACTGATTGTCACGGCGTTGCGCCGGCGGCGGGCGGCCGGCCACGCTGCGCCATCGGCTGGATAGATGCGGCCGAGCAGTCCGGAAGTATCAACGACATAGTCCGTGGCGGACATGGTCTGCGTTATGCCATCCGGAGCCACAAAGGAGACGGCCTCCACGGCCTGCAACGGAGGCTTGGGCAGTTCGATCGGACCATCGTCGCAAGGAAAGCCGTCCAGAGAGAGCTCGTATGCAGCTTCCTCGAATTGCCTTCCGGTCAGCTGTTCCCCATGCTGGCGCGCGGCTGCGATGAATGTCGCAAGCAGCCCGTCCTCGAGATCGTGGTCGATCCTGGCGTGGAGCTTGGCTTCCGCCAAGCTGACCGGCTCCATGGCCGGAGGCGTGATCAGGCGTAGACGTCCGTGCATGGGCTCACCTATAAATGGGGCGGAGCCGAAGCCCCGCCCCATTGGACTACTCGGAGTTACTCGGTCACCGGGGCCACTTGGGCGTGGCTGAGCAGCGCCGTGACGCCGATGGGCGTGCCGGTCCCATGGGTCCCGATGAAGTTCACTACCACGCGGCAGTAGCGTTTGTGGCCGCGATAGGCCGTGGCGTAGACCGCGCTGTCGTCGCCGGCGTTGTCGATGACCGCGAAACAGCCGTCGTTTGCGCCGGTGACCGACTTTGCCAGATCGCCCGGGTCCACGTCGGTCCAGGGGCCGCTCACCTTGTCATCGGCTTCCTCAACTTCGAGCTCGATCTTGTCTGTTTCGGATAGCGTCACGCCGGCCGCGCCCACGTTGACCAGCAGCATGCAGGAGTCGAAGCCCTGCAGGTCCACGGGGTCGGAGTTCTGGTCAGCGTCGTACAAGGCCGGGGCCAGGACCTGGGTCGTCTTGAGGTTGCTGTAGAGATCGCGCATGTGGGCCTCCTTTAGCTCGCGGAGAATTTCATGAGCTTCACGGCCTCGAAGTTCTGGACGCCGCCGCCGAAGCGCTCGGTCACCCAGAAGGAGGTGAAGCCCTTGTTGGTGATGTTGTCGCGGATGATGCGCATGCCCCGGCGGCGGTAAATCAGGTAGGCCCGCTTGAAGTCGCCGAAGGCGATGGACAGGCTCCCGGAAGCCACGTCGGGCATGTAGTCGTCAGTGCGCACCGGATAGCCCAGGAGCATGCCTGCGACGCCCGCCTGCAGCCCCGGCTGCCAGAGGTAGTTGCCCTGGCCGTCCTTGAACTTGCGAATGGCTGCCAGCGTCAGGTCGTTCAGGAGAAAGGCCCCGGACGCTCGGTACTGAGCTTTGAGCGCGTGGATCAGGTCGATGAGTTTGTCGCTGGGGTTGCTGGACGCGAACGCGCCGTTGCCGCCGGAGAGCACGGTGCCGAGCTTGCCCCAGTCGTAGGAATCGTTGGCCACGGCGTCATAGGTCAGCAATCCGCGCGGGCGGGAGACGCCGTTGCCGGTCAGGAAGGCTTCGGCCTCGGCCTCGGCAAAAGCCAGGGCGACTTCCTCCATGAGGAAAGCCTCGACGTTGAAGCCCAGGTCCTCCAGGCTCTCATTGGTCACCTCGGGAAAGGCATCCACTTCCCGGGCCTCGAAGGTCAGCAGGCTGAACTTGGGTGTCGAGGTGGCCGACGGACTTTCACCCTCGCCGCGCCAGGCGTAGGATACGCCGGTGGTGCGCACGGGCTTCTTGTACACGGCCGCGTTGCCCGCGATGGTCTGGGCCATGCCGGAGAGCGCGGACATGGCGCTCACGGTGCGCTCGATGGCCTGGGCCATGTCCTCGGTGAGGAAATAGCCGCCGTCGGGATCGCTGTAGGTGGCCATGGCCTTGCGCTGGACTCCGGCCAGTTCGCGGTCGTCGCCCTTGCGCAGGTACTTGCCCAGGGCCTGTTTGTGCTCCTGGATCATGGGGTCCTGGCCGTCCACTCCCGCGCCCGGCCGGTTGGCCTTCTTGGCGACCTCGGCCAGGTCTTTGCCCAACCGGGTCAGATCCTCGTTGATCCTGGCGACCTTTTCCTCCAGGTCGGCCGGAGCGACGCCTTTCTTCTCGATGGCCGTAAGACGATCGTCGTTGGCCTGCTTGAACTCCTCGAACGCCTTGTGCTGCTCTTCCAGCAGCTGTTTGATCTCGTCCATGGATTACCTCCTTGCGGACGTCTTGATGGTGGCGATGTTTCGCCGCAGCAAAGCGGCGACCGCATCCGCACCCCCGTTATGGGCATCCTCGGCGTCACGCAGAGGCAGGGCCTTGAATCCTTCGGCCAGAACGGCCTTGGCCTGTGTCCTGGAGAACCCGGCCTCACGCAGGGCCCTCTCGGCGAGCCGGATGTCCGGCACGCCCTTCACTTGATCCACCCGCGCCCTGGCATTGGCCGGAAAGGTCACGGGGCTGATCTCGATGAGTTCGATGCGCTTGAGCCTGCGACGGGGCTCACCCGGCTTGCCGCCCGAATCCCACTCCCGGGCCACGTAGCCGATGGACAAGCCGTCGATGGCCGGCCGGGGTTTCATGCGCATCAGGGAGTGAACTTCGCGCCCGCGCGGAGTCTCTGCCAGCCGGCCGGTTACGCGCAGACCCACTTCGTCCTCAGTGATATCCGTCCAGATGCCGATGGGCGTCAGGTCCTGCGCACCGAACCCGAGTCCGCCGTGCTGCAGGAGCATGACCGGCCAGGCGGCCTTGCCCGATCTGGCGTCGGTCAGGCTTTGCGTGAACGCCCCGGGCAGAATCACGTCGCCGTAGGCGTCCACGTTGCCGAACACGGCTCCGTATCCGGAAAAGGTCATCTGCTCGGCGTCGGTTCCGCCGGGAGCGAACTTGAGTTCCTTCAGGCTACAGTTGAGGCGCTGCATCGGCGGTATCCTCCGCGTTGTCATCGTCTTCCGGCGCGGCCGGATCGGTCATATTGAGGGGCACGCGGTAGCGCTCGCCGCCGTCGTAGGGATTCATGTCCTCGTACTCGCGCACCTCATTGGGATTCATGGCCCCGATGCCGTACATCCGGGCGTAGAACTCGGCTCGGTCCTTGGCCGCGCCGCGCAGGAGGCCGTTGAGCATGAACTTGGCGTAGAGCCCCTGGCGGCGATCCTCCTCGCTGAACAGGTTCTTGGCGATGCTCGTTTCGATGCGGCGGCACCAGGGCGAGAGCGTGTGGACCACGTGGGCCAGGAACATCTGCTCGGCGCTGGCGTAGGTGGCGGTCTTGTCCGAGTAGCCCACCATGATGGGCAATACGCGGAAGGCCCGACAGATTTCCTCGACCTGAAACTTGCGGGTCTCCAGGAACTGGGCCTGATCGTTGGGCGCGGTCATGGAAGTGAACTTCATGCCGCCCCAGAGCACGGCGGTCTTGAAGGCGTTCCCGCCGCCGGCGTGCCTCGCCTCCCAGGACTTGCGCAGGGCCAGGCGCTGTTCCTCGTTCAGGACCTGCTCCGTGGACAGGACGCCGCCGACCACGGCTCCGTTGGAGAACAGCCGCGCGCCATGTTCCTCGGTGGCCAGGGATAGGCCGATGGCCTCCCGGGCGAGGCGCACGCCTTCTAGCCCCATCCAGCCGTTCCAGGACGGCCCACGCAGGTGCCACATCTCGGAGGCGGAAAGTCCAATGCGACGGCCGTCGTCCGTGGTCACCTCGTAGGAGATCACGTAGCCGTCGCGCTTCACGGTCACCTGCTGCGGCTCGTAAGGGAGCAGCTCCACGACGCGGCCCAGCCCCCGATTCACGAACACAAAGGCGTTGCCGCAGAACACCAGATGCATGACCACCTGCTCGATGAACTCGAAGCTGGTCTGCCAGTCGTTGGGGGCGTCCCCGAGCAGACCGTGCAACGGGTGGTCGTCGGCCGGGGTGCGCACGCCGCCTTGTGAGCGAAAGACTTTGAGCGGCACCTGGGCCAGCCCCTCGGCGATGACCCGGGCGCAGGCCAGGGCCGTGGTCGCCTGCAAGGCCGTCTTCCAGGTTACGGCCACGCCGCTCTTGGCGGGCTGGGTAAAGAAACCGTCGGCCAACAGGTCCTCCAGGGCCATCCGCGATGCCGACTTGCGACCCCAAAGCCGGGAGAAGACGCCCATCAGTCCCAGACCTCCATGCCGACAAACGGCTCTTCCGCATGGAGCATGGCGCGGGAAAGGGCCATGATGGCGGCCACGATGCCGTCGATCTTGTTCTCGGCGCGTTCCTTGCCCGGATAATAGGCCTTGGTCCTGGTGGAGCGCAGCACCACGTTGGCGGCCTGCCAGGCCAGCAGCGGGTCGCCGTCGTGACGCAGCTTGCCCGAGAGGTAGAGGGCCTCGAACTCCTTCATGGGCTCGGAGATGAACGCCGGAGACTGGTTTATCTCGATGCAGGGAAAGGACACCCGCTCGCGGATCTCCTGCATGAGCATCTCGGCCTCGCGCGGATCGTAGGCCAACTCTCGGATGGAAAAGCGGTCGGCGTAGGCCAGCAGGTCGTCCATGAGATAGTGGTAATCGGTGCGTGCGCCGGGCGTGGCCACCAGATGCCCCTCGGCCACCCAGCGCTGGTAGTGGGCGTTTTCGGGAAGGGTGACCGTCTCCTCCGGCAGGTAGTGCCGACCGAAGAGATAAAACTCGTCGCCGCGTCTGAAGAGCAGCACCATGGCGGTGAGGTCCACCTTGGAGGCCAGATCTACGCCGACCCAGCAGGGTTCGCCCGCGAAGTCCTCCAGAAAGACGTCCGCCCGGCAGGCGTTCCATTTGACCATGTTGATCCAGGCCGAACCGGCGTTGGCCCAGACGTTCAGGTGCTTGCACTTGAGAATGTTCTGGCGGGAGGCGATCTGCAGGGCCTCCTTGCGCCGGGCCTGGAGGAAATCGGGGTAGACCGAGACGCCCAGGTTCGGGTTGGCCTTTTCCCAGGACGGCCACTCGGTCCAGTCGTCGTCTTCATCGATGGTGAACACGATGGCGAAGAGCTGGTCGTTTTCCAGAGAACCTTCGAGGACCTTCACGGCCTCGTCGCGCTTGGCGTAGCAGGGGCCGGAGGTATCCACGCCGGCGGTGGTGATCACTGCCAGCATGGGCTGGGAACGCGCGCCCATGCCGGTGAGCATGGTGTCGTAGAGGTCGGGCGTCTGGTGCTCGTGATACTCGTCCACAATGGCGCAATGCGGCGAGGCGCCGTCGCCGGGCTTGCCGATGACCGGCTCGAACTTGCTGGCGTTGTCCAGGATGTGCAGGTTCTTGGCCCCGACGTGGATGCCGAAGTGGCTGACGAAGGAAGGGTTCTTGAGGCACATCTGCCGGGCCGGACCGAAGACCTCCCAGGCCTGCTTTTCGCTGGTGGCACCGGAATAGACCTCGGCCCCGGGCTCGCCGTCGGCCGCGAACATGTACAGGCCGATGCAGGCCCCAAGCACGGACTTGCCGGATTTTCTCGGGATCTCGGCGTAGATTTCACGGAAACGGCGCAGTGCGTCCGCCTTGCGCACCCAGCCGAAGGCCACGGCCAGGATGAAGCACTGCCAGGGTTCGAGGGCGATCTTCTTGCCCGCCCATTCCCGGCCCTTCACATGCACCATGTTGGCGGCGAAGCGGCAAATGCGTTCAGCCGACTCCCGATCCCAGCGGAAGGGGTATTCCTTGGATTTGGAGCGCTCCAGATCGCCCAGATGCCTCTGGCAGGCCAGACGAACATACCGGCAGGCCGCGATCTTTCCACGCACGACATCCCGCGCGTAGCGGTTAGCGGCGGTGGCATATGGATGGGTGGTCTTTGGCATCTCTTTACCTGGAACGACTTGCTATATGCCAGGATGTATGGACATGTGGTCTGCAAGCGAACAGCGAAAGGAGAGGACCATGAGCAACCAGGAACAAGCCCTTGCCGACTTCATGAACAAGATTCAGGAATCCAGAGAGCTGCTGCGTAAGATCGGAGAGCGGCTCGACGATCACCTCGGAGTCGCGCCGGAAGAGATCACCTGGGCCAATGCCGGAGACGCTGGGCGGATTCTGGCCGACCTGCGGGACATCGCCGCATATCTTGAGGTGTAAGCGACCCCTCATGCTTTCCCGAACCCCGCCCATTCAGCGTTTTCCTTCCCGGCCGGATTCGCCGCGACCCGTGTGCGGCTCGATGGCGTCAGGCCGAACTCGGTCAGAAATTTGTGCATGATCTCCATGGCCCGGTTGGCCACCCCCACCAGCGGGTTCTGGATCACGTTGCCGCCGGTGGTCTTGATGAGCAGCCCGGACTGGCGGATTTTGCGTTCTGCTTCGACAAAGCGCTCAAAGGCCTGGCAGTAAGCCGCCAGGGCCGCATCGTCCCCCTCGGTGAGCACGCCCATGCGGACGAGCACCGGAGCCTTGCGCAGCCATTCCTCCCGGGCGGTCTCGCCAAGGAAATCAGGCGGCTCGGGCAGCACCGGGGCAAGCTCTGGCTCGTTGGGATTGACGCGGCACTTCTGCGCCGTGCCCTTGAGCATCTTGAGCTTGGTGGGGAGAGGCTTACGGCCGGCCATGGTTTTGTCGCGATTCTGTGTTGACAGCGTTCAAACTGGTAGTTAGAAAATGGATATGTACGCGCTTCGATTTTCCACGGCCGCATTGAAAGCCCTTAGAAAAGCGCCTGTCGATGTAGCTGGGCGCATTCGAACGAAGCTGGATGAGCTGGCGCGAGACCCTTTCACGGCCGCGAACGTCAAAAAGCTCACCAGCCATCCGGGATATCGATTGCGTGTCGGCGACTGGCGGGTGATCTACCTGGTCCAAAAAGAAGAGGTCGTCATCCAGGTGGTGGACATCGGACAGCGCAAGGAGGTGTATCGATGAGCGTCCAGATTCTTGAACATGAAGGAAAGCCGGCGTTCGCGTTGATGCCCATCGAGGAATACGAACGCCTTGTGACTGCCCTTGAGGATGCGCATGACGCCGCGACCATCGAGGAGTTCTACCGCCGACTTGTGTCCGGGGAAGAAGAAACCTTTTCGGCGGAAGTTGCCGACCGGCTGTTGGCTGGAGAGCATCCTGTCCGGGTGCTGCGTTCCCATCGGGGCATGACCCTGCAGCAGGTCGCGGACGCATGCGGAGTAACCAATTCCCACATCTCCCAAGTCGAGAAGGGCAAGCGTTCCATGTCCACGGAGCTGCTGAAGAAGATGGCCGAGGCGCTCCGAGTTGACGCCGAACTGCTGCTCTAAGGATACCTTCCCGCCTCATTGCCCTTCCTCCAGCACCGCCTTCTCGCCCGTGAAGTCTTCCCAGCGCTTCACGGCGACATCGACGTATGCGGGGTTCAGCTCCATGGCCAGACAGGCGCGGCCGGTAATTTCGGCGGCGATGATGGTGGTGCCGGAACCGGAGAAAGGTTCGTACACGGCCTGGCCCGGGCTGGAGTTGTTCTCCATGGGCCGCTTCATGCACTCGACAGGCTTCTGGGTGCCATGGATGGTGTCGGCGTCCTGGCCCTTGGACGGGATATTCCAGATCGTGACCTGCTTGCGGTCGCCGCTCCAGTGGGCCTTGCCCTTGACCGCGTACCAACAGGGCTCGTGCATCCAATGGTAATGCCCCCGGGAGAGAACCAGACGCTCCTTGGCCCAGATGATCTGGGAGCGGATGTCGAAGCCGCAGGCGATAAGGCTCACCGCGACCGTGGCCGCGTGCAGCGCCCCGTGCCAGACATAGGCCACATCGCCGGGGAAGAGCGCCCAGGCCTCGCGCCAGTCGGCGCGGTCGTCGTTCAGGACCATGCCGGTGCGCTTGGTCTTCTGGCCGGACAGCGCCTCGTTGCGCCAGGCGGGATCGTATTCGACGCCGTAAGGCGGATCGGTGACCATGAGGTGCGGCCGGACGCCGGCCAGCAATTTGTCCACGTCGTCCGCGCTGGTGCTGTCGCCGCACATGAGCCGGTGACGGCCCAGAATCCAGACATCACCCGGTTTGCTTACTGGCTCTGCAGGAGTCTCGGGCGCCTCGTCGGGATCGGTCAGGCCATCGGTGGTCGGCTTGGCTAGCAGGGAGTCGATCTCGGCGGCGTCGAAGCCCGTGAGACTGACGTCAAAGGCCATGGCCTGGAGTTCTTCCAGCTCCAGCGCCAGAAGGTCCTCGTCCCAGGCGGCCCAATTGGCGGAACGGTTGGCCAGCAGGCGGAACGCCTTCACCTGCGCGTCGGTCAGTTCATCGGCCAGGGCCACGGGAACTTCCGTCAGGCCCAGCTTGCGGGCGGCCTTGAGCCGCAGGTGCCCGTCCACCACGGTGCCGTCGGACTTGGCCACCACCGGGATGCGGAAGCCGAACTCCCGGATGGCCGCGACCATGCGCTCGACCTGCTCGTCGTTCTTGCGCGGGTTGCGGGCATAGGGAACAAGCCGCTCGATAGGCCAGGATTCGGTCTTCAGCATGGGTTCGGTCCTGACTGTGGTGTGCGCAGCCTGCCGTGCAGGCGCTCGTGGCATTCGCGGCACAGGCTCATGAGGTTGCCGCTGGCGTTGTTGCGGGGATTGCCGTCACGATGGTGGACCACCTCGGCCGCCCGGGCGCAGATGGCGCAGAGCGGGTCCCGTCTGAGCTTGCGATGCCGGACTCGCTGCCAGTGCGCGCCGTAGCCGCGTTTGGCCGCGTTTCCCCGGACTTTGTCCTGGGCGCTGCGGCGAAGAGCGAGAGCCTCATCCGCGAGGTGCTTGTGCTCTGGGCAATACCCTCCGGCGTCAGTCGCCAGATTGCGGCAGCCCGGCTTGCGGCATGGTTTCGGCGGTCTTGGCGGCATACCCCCACCCGTCATTTTGCACGCGTAAAAATCTGGGGGCCCACCCGGTCTACGGGCCGAACCCACAGAGATTCGACCCGCCCCGGGCATCCTCCGAGGGTTTTCCCCTCTCTTGCATACATACCGGCGCGAATCTGAAAACGTCGGAGTTGGGAGGCTGTTTTTTGAATCAGCTCGGAAGGGGCTTGATTTAGAATTCTGTTCTGATAAAAATACCGACAGAAGTGAATAAGTGTAGGTAATTTTATCATGGAAAAAAATGAGACGTCACGAAGCGGCAGGTTCGACGAGGCCATCGCCGTTTTCAAACGAGAAGGCGGCATGCTGCGCACGGGGCAAGCCCTGCGCAAAGGGATTCATCCAAGCACGCTGTACGCTCTCAGGGATTCGGGGATTGTGGAGCCTGTGAGCCGAGGAGTGTATAGGCTGGCAGAGGCTCCTGCCCTTGGCGACCCGGATCTGGTAGTTGTAGCTACGCGAGTCCCGCAAGGGGTCATTTGTCTCATCTCCGCTCTGGCCTTTCACGGGATCACAACCCAGATACCGCATGAGGTTCATCTGGCGCTGTCCAGGGGGGCAGAGGAGCCGCGACTGGACCATCCTCCAATCGCAACGTATCGATTCACCGGCGAGGCCTTCTCGGAGGGAGTGGAAAATCACGTCCTCGACAACGTGAACGTCCGCATCTACTGCCCGGAGAAGACGCTGGCGGATTGCTTCAAATTCAGGAACAAGATCGGAATGGACACTGCCATCGAGGCGGCCAGGCTGTATCGGGAACGAAGAGAAGTGAAAGTGAACGATCTGATGCGGTATGCGGCCATCTGCCGGGTGGCCAAGATCATGCGTCCTTACATCGAGGCGATCCTGTATCTTTGATGGTGTCTTCGGACTGTCCCGACAGGGCGCGAATGGAAGGTCAGCCCACCTTGCCTGTGCGCACAACGTGTTGACATGATTGTCCGTAAGCCTTATGCTTCGGGCAGGAGGATTTGACCATGCCACAGACCACTTCCCCGAGTCGCAGCACGAATATCAATATTCGTGTGGCTCCCGAGCAGCGCAACCTGATCGACCAGGCTGCCTCGCTTAGCAGCAAGACCAGGACGGACTTCATCCTGGAAGCCGCCACCAAGGCCGCGCAGGACGCCATCCTCGATCAAGTGTTGTTTCCCGTCTCAGCCGAACGGTTCGAGGTGTTCCAGAAGCTTCTGGACAGCTCTCCCGAGGAGAATGAACGCTTGAGAGCCCTCATGGCCCGTAAGCCAGGGTGGGATAAGTGATCCGAGCGCCGTCCCTTTTGGCAGTGGAGCACGATGTCGTTCTTTTCCAGTCCGGCGAGCAGATCCTGGATGATTGGCTCAAGCGAAGGGCGCTGACCAATCAGACCAGTGGGGCTTCGAGGACCTATGTCATCACCGACGAAAGAAGGGTCATCGGCTATTACGCCTTGGCCGCAGGGGCGGTGACCGCAAACGAGGCTCCTGGCAAGGTGCGGCGCAACATGCCTGACCCCATCCCTGTAATGGTGCTGGGGAGATTGGCGGTGGATCAGGAATGGCAGGGTCAGGGGCTTGGCCTCGATCTCTTGCGGGATGCCATCCTTCGAACGCTTCAGGCGGCGGAGATTGCCGGTATCCGGGCCCTGCTTGTCCACGCGCTGCATGAACAAGCCGCAAGATTCTATGAGCATGCAGGGTTCCGCCCCTCTCCAATCCGACCTCTGACGTACTTCATCACGCTTGCCGACGCGCAACGGGCCTTGGCGTTCAAGGGATAACGAGCGGGTTTTGTTAGTCTTGTTGGTCGCCTGGAGGTTCTTCCCTGTCGCGCCGATGACGGGTATGACAGATTATGACGGATTCCCCGGTTATCCCTCCACACGCATGCGCGCGCACGCGCGTGAGCGATTAATGGTTTCACCTGTCATATCCGTCATGCGTCATCAGTAGTTCTCGTATGCGTCCTGCCATTCTTCCTGTTTTCTCAAGGTGATGCCTGTGAAATGGCGGGAGTTCATGGTCCTGCCTGGAATGAACTCCCGTTTGCAGAGGTTCGCGCTGAATGCCTTTGTGCTGCCCGGGTGCTCTCCGTTGCGCTCGGCAAATCCCTTCCACGACTCAAAGAGCTCGGCTGTCTTGCAGACCAGCCTGGGGCCGACCTCGCAGCATTCCTCGATCCACTGCCCGAAGAGGTCCTGCTCGTCGAAATAGGCGGCCGTGGCCTCCTTCACGCTTTCCGGCCGCAGGAGCCCGTTCTCCCGCCAATCCAGACAGCCTTCGATCATCCAGCGCAGGATGGCCGGATACTCGGACCGCAGCTTGTCCTCCAGGCGCTTGTCCGGGCTCGCGGGCTTGTGGACGAATGGGATGATGTTGAAGCGCCTGCGGGCGGCCTCGTCCACGTTGCGGAGCACGGGCTTGTGATTGCCGACGATCAGGAGCTTGAACTGGGGCGTGTAGGTGAAGAAGTCCTGGCGCATGAAACGGGCGCTGATCTTGTCGCCGCCGGTGAGCTGCTTGATGCGGCTCTCGGCCCAGGGGCGGCCTTCCTCGGTTTCGGAGACGCTGACCAGCCTGGCCCCGCGCAGCATGGCCAGGTCGGTGGGGTGGCGGTCGCCCTGGCTGGCCGTGAAGGTGTCCATGGCCGCCGTGGCGGCGTAATCGCCCAGGATGTTGGTCAGGGTGTTGAGAAACACGGACTTTCCGTTGCCGCCGGGGCCATAGATGAAGAACAGGGCGTGCTCGGAGATGTCGCCGGTCAACGCGTAGCCGGCCACTTGCCGCATGAAGCGCTGCAACATGGCATCCCCTTGGGTCGCCTCATCCAGAAACCGCCGCCAGAGCGGGGCGTCGGAGGAACTCGCCGGAGCCACGGCGGCAAGCTTGGTGAGATAGTCTTCGCGGCGAGCTGGACGCAAGGTCCCTGTGCGCAGATCCACGACGCCGTCCGGAGTGCCCAGCAGATGGAGGTCGGCGTCCCAAATCTCGCTGGTCACGGCGAAGGCGCGGTCGGTCTGGGCGAACCGCTCCACCGCACCGGCCGTGGCGGCCTTGGACAGTGTGGCCGCGACCTTCTTGTTGTCCATGTCGGCGGCGGTCTTCCGGCAGAGCTTTCTCGCCCAGGCAAAGGCCAGTCTGGTCTTTTCCACCCGCCAATGGCTGCCGGTCCAGACGAACCACGCGCCGGTCTCATGGCAGTAGCGCAGATCGTCCTTGTGCTCCCTGGCGAAGAGGAGCGCGATGGCGTCTTCGGTGGCGGGGCAGGCGTCGTTTGAATCATCCTCCCCTGCTGGATCGAGCGCCGCTGTTGCCTCGACCAATCGGAGCAATTCATCACGGCCGTGGCCAGCCTTCTTCCAGTCCACGATGTCGCCCTTGGGCGGCAGGCCGGGCAGTTCCACGATCTTGACCGAGGCGGCCACAGACAACAGTGCCTTGGCCACCCTGCTGGCGTGATTGCGCCCCGGCGAGTCGTTGTCCGGCAGGATGACCACCTGCTTGCCCTGAAAGTACGGATTGTACTCCTCGCGCCACTTGCCCGCGCCCATGGGGTTGCAGGTGGCGGCCAGCCCCCAGCCGGCGAGTTCCTGGACCTTCTGCTCGCCTTCGACAATGAAGACGGTCTCGGCCCGCAGGAGTTCGGGAAGCCGAAACGGGACAAGGCGCACGCCCTTGACACTGTTGACGCGCTTGCCGTCGGCGTCCAGATGCCATTGGCGGATGGCCTTGCGGCAGCCTGGTGTCTCGTAGCGGTCCACAGCGAAAAGGAACCGGCCTGCCTCATCCTCGTAGCGAAAGGTGGCGACGAGGTTTTCGGTCCGGACAGGCGTCTCCGGCAGGTCCTTGCGCTTGGGCTTTGGCGTGACAGGCGCAAGCCCGATCTCCTCGGCGATCATCCGGGCGGCTTTGGCCTGGCCCATTTCATCCTGGGCCGCGACCAGGGAGATGACATCTCCGCCGCTCTCGCCGGTCGCGAAATCTGACCAGGCGCCGGTTTCGGTGTTGCAGCTGAACGACTTCCCAGGGTTACAGTGTATGTCGCCGGCTACCATTTCCCTGCCTTGGCGTTTGGCCTGAGGCAACCTGCCTTGCAAAAAGCCCGGGTTGGCCAGGGCCGCCTCGTTGATGCGCTTGAAGTCAAGGTCGGTTCCATGTCCGCCGCGCATCAGGCCGCCTCGGAGATGATGTTCCCGGCTGCGAGGCGAACGACGGTGAAAACGTCTTCGCCAAATACCCTGGCCAGGAATCCGGTGAAGACCTGGGCGATGGTCCGCCCCACGGCCTTGTCGTCGTCGATGATGCAGACCCTTCCCTTGAGCTGGAAGCAGGCATCGAGGCGGATGTCGGTTCTGCCATGGATGCTCTCGGCGGCGAGTGCGGCCAGAAACAACGTGTCTTCGACGCCGGCCATGTCCACATGCTCGGCGAAATGGAATTTGAGCATGACATTCCCTCCGGGCTGGAGTTCATACGATGGGGCCGGATACCGGAGCGGCATCCGGCCCCATGGGATACCTACCGGCGTGACGCCGGAAACGTCGGCTCTAGAGGTAGTCTTCCAGCCCCGCGTCATTGAATGCGACGCGGACCTTGTCGATGATGCCGTAGAGGGTCGATCTCGGGATGCCGGTTTCGCGCGAGACGTCGGTGATGGAGTCGCGCATCAACCTCTGGCACAGGTCACGCAGCTTGGGAGGCAACTGATCCACGACCGAACGCACGTCGATGCCCAGGTCCCGGAGTTCATCGGATGAACGGCTCTGTCGTCCCGTGCGCAGCAGGTAGTCGCCCTGGTCAAAGGTTTCCGAGCGTTCGCAGCGCACGCCGTCTTCATCCTCGATGTGATCGTTCAGGGAGAACGCCTGGAGCCGGTAATCGCGCAGGCCCGCTTTGCGCTCTTCGATGAGGGTGGCCGCGCGGTGCTCCACGACCCTTGCGACGAAGGTGTTGTTTTGAGCCCGCTCGGGGTCGTAGTTGGGCTGACGACGCAGCAGGTCGAGCAGCAGTTCCTGCTCGAGGTCCTCGCGGTCCGCATCGGAGAAGCCGGGGTGGGCGGTCAGTTGCTTGGCTTTGAAAGTGATCAGACGGACGATGTAGTCGTCGATGCCGTGGTAACGGTTCTGAGACATTTTTCGCTCCTCGAGGCCAAGGAGGAGCGCTGTGGATGTCGGCCGGACCGGTCCGCATGCGAAAGCGGAGGTGTTGCGAGATCGCCGGATCGGCGACACCCACAACGACCTCCGCTTCGCGGCCAGTCGATTGTCTGGTGTGTTGTTGGACCGCCTCAGCTAGGCGGCGTCTTCCACATTCATCTTGAAGGGCAGGCCGTGCTTGACCTCGAGCAGACGCACCACGCCGTCGCGGATGCGGTCAAAATGGGAAAAGAGCTCGATGATCTGGGCCTTGAGCTGAAAGTCCATGAGATCGGTCTCGGGGCGCGGAGCATTGTCTCCCCCGAACTTGATCTCGCGCACGGTGGTGGCCGTTTCGAGCAGCGGCTCGCCGTCCTGGAGACGGAGGTTTTCGAGGCGCCCGAAGTTGATGGACTGGAGGCGAAGCAGAAGCTGTCGCCGGGCCGGGGAGAGGGAGGATGCGTTCATGTCGCGTCTCCTTTCGGAGCTGCGCCTGAAGACGGGGCCCGGAGCCTTCAGGCGTTCAGGGGATCAATGGCCGAGCCTTATCCCCTTCCCGCGACATGTCACAGGGACACAGAAAAATTTGGGCTGGAATTTATAATATCCAGTAAATTAAAGGTATTAACTTGGAAAAAAGTTTGTTTTTCCAGAAAACACGGCCGTGACACGTCACGTGTCTTGACTGGCTGTGACTTAAAAGTTACATATTGCCCATGAACGAAGTCCGTCGGTACCGGAATGAGAATGGCTCTGAGATCATCACCGAATGGCTGGCCGGACTGAAGGACATCCGGGCTCGGGCGCGAATTGTTGCCAGGATAGATCGTTTGGCTGTTGGAAATTTCGGAGACTGCAAGGCGATCCGGGACGGGGTGTCGGAACTGCGCGTGGATTATGGCCCTGGTTACCGCGTGTATTTTGGGAAGGTGGGCAAGAGGATAGTTTTGCTCCTCTGCGGCGGCGATAAGCAGACCCAAGATGCCGACATCGAAAGGGCAGTGATGTACTTGAAGGATTACAAAAGGAGGTCGTGATCATGAAGAGCAACACCAACCGCGCAAGCGTCAGCCATGGCGAGGCGCTGGTGCGCGAACTCCGCGCCGATCCCGCCTTTGCTGCGGAATATCTCCAGGCCGCCATGGAAGACACCGACGAACCGGCCGTGCTCCTCCTTGCGCTCAGACATGTTTCCGAGGCCTTCGGCATGGCCGAGGTGGCCCGCGAAGCTGGCATCAAAAGGGAGAGTCTGTACCGGGCCTTGTCCCCGACAGGAAACCCGACGCTCAAGACCTTGACGGCAGTGCTGAAGGCCGTTGGCCTGCGACTCGCTGTGACACCGGGCGCTACAACACATCACCCGGCCTGTGTTTGAACGGGATTGCCCCTGCAACGGGGACCGGTTTCACCTTGCAGAAGGCTAGCAGCGCAGTAAGCCCGCTCGCGCCCCGTGGCGAGGAATTTACGGATTTGTCGACGGCCTCTGCCCTACCGCCCGGCCCATGTATTCTCCGTGGTTGTTATATATCCGGGCATTTCCCCTCTCCTCGGTCAAGACCCGCCCGACATATTGGCCGTGGTTGTCATAGACGCTCTGTCGCTTCTGATTCTCCGTATCGATCATCCGGCCGACGAACCGCCCCTTGGCATCGTATATCCGTCCATCCCGGAGCCGGCCTTGAAACTCCCCTTTCGCGTTGAATATCCGGTCGTCATGGGCACGTCCCTGATAATGCCCGTTCACGTCATAGAAACGTGCCTCCTCTGCTCCGAGGAGAGATGACGAAGCCAGAAACAGGATGCTGGCGGCCGCGATGAGTATTGTTCGCATGGTATTCTTCTCTGTTAGACCGGATCGTTTCCTCTCATGGGGAAAGCAGCTGTTATTCGACATCCCAATTTTCCTCCTCTGGTTCCTCCCACCCCTCGGGCCGGATGACAAAGGCCGTCTTCCAGCCTTGGCCGTCTCTGACAATCGGGTCACCGTCGATCTGGAAATAGGTTTTCAGAGCCCGCCCAAGCCGTGAAATCTGCTGCTTTTCCCGTTCCTTGTAGGCTTGGTATTGAGGCTCATAGTATCCGTTGCCCTTGGCGAACTTCTCCAGCATCTCCCACTGGACGCTTCGGTTGGCGTTGTCGCTACTGGCCATGCCCATGTCCGTATAACTCACCCGGACTCTGGCATCTCTGATGGTGAGGGAGGCGGTGTCGCCGGTGAGGAACCGAATGGTCAACTCGTTCCACCTGGCCCCGTGCGGCGTGGGGAAGGTCGTGGGAGGCGTTTTCGTGGTGAGCTTGGGAACACGAGTATCGAGAAAGGATTGCCAGCCGGCTGATGCCGAGAAGCCCTTGGCGTGCAGGTCGAGCACTTCCTCGAGAGACATGAGGTGTGCTGTCGCCGCCTCGATGGAATCCCGTAGCGTCGTGGTCCAAAAACGGCTGGTCGGGGTCAGAAAAATGAACCCCTGTTTGCCGCTGCCTGTCAGGCGGAACATGGTGTCTTCTAATTGTTCCGGATCGTTGAAGCAGCAGAGGTGGACGCCGTGCCGCGAACCGGGGCTCGGGACGAGTTCGCCGATGAAATGATGGCTGGGGGATTGGGATTCGAAGCCGGGCGAAATACCGAGCGCCTTCGCGATGTCCTTGCACAGGGATTGTACGTCGAGGCGTTGGATAACGATGTCGGCTTTGGAAAGCTTTTCTGTGGGGCAATGATCGCAAACCCCGACGATGTCCCCAGGCCCGTGGTGCACGACCGTGTGCAGACCGCCGGTTGTGGCGGGGCAGTCAAGGGACTCGGCTAAATCGTTGGTGGGGCGGAGGTAGCGGCCGAGAGCGGCCAGATTCAGACCGTAACTTCGTCGCCAGTCCATCGCGGCCAAAGCGAGGCCGGAAACCTCCTCAAGAGCACGCCACGCTGACATCGTTCTCGACGTCCTCCTCGGATGTCTGGTTCAGGATGAAGCCGCGTTTGGCCATCCAGGCGTCCAGCACGATGCTGTCGTCATGGCGCTTGATGTTGATCTTGTTGGGCGGATAAATGACCAATACCCTCGTCTTTTTCGTATTGGCGAAGGTGACTCTGAACTTGGCCAGAACAAGCGGAGCGTGTCTCGGCAACTCCTTTTCCCTGGACTCATAGGCGGCGAAGAGGTCCTCGGCACGCCGGGTTTCGAATTCCTTGTGTTGCCCACCCCATTTGATGCGTACTTCCTGGAGCACGATATCGTCCAGCCCTTCGATGTCGGAGCAGACCAGGGAGTCCTCACCGTCTCGGCGAAGGGGTTCCAAGGTGTACTTGCCGCGCTCGGAAAAGAACTCGTCATCCTCGAACAGATGCTTGCCGAATACACCCAGATAGAGTTCGCGCTCTTTCTTGGTCACGGGGCTGATGCGAAGCTCCGCCAGGGCCGGTGTATATACCAGCACATCATGTTTTTCCGGGCGGTAGACGACGCTGCCCGATTTGCCGTCGAGCACGGCCCCCTGTCGTTTGATGGGTTCGCCCCGCCTGATGAGGAACCAGAGACCGTCATCGCGTTCAAAAGGAAGGATCGTGACTGTTTTGCCGCACTTTTTTCTGTTGAACCATTCTGTAAGCGCGGCCTCCATGCCTTTCAGCGTGACGGCGGATGGGACTTTAATTGCAGGAACGCTTTTACTGTCAGGATTGAAGAAGCTTTCGAAACTGCGAGGCCGGTCCAGCTGATATTCGTTGTGCGCTCTTTCGAATATCTCTGGAGCCTGGAGCCAGGCTTGTACGGCAACATCCGTGGGGGCTGGTTCTTCTCCAAGGACAAGGTCTACACCCGCATCCTCGCAGCGTTCCAGAATATCCTGCATTCCCTCGGGTGTCGCCATCTCGTTGACTTGATACAGCGCCTCGACGAGGTCCTGGGGCATGTCTTCAGTGGAAAGAAAAAGACTCGTCAACGCCTCGTAGTCGAAGCCGTCGGACGAGCCTTCCAATGGAAGAGCAAATCCTTTTGCACCGAGGTATGCCTCGTGCGGAGCCAGGAATCTGACCAGCGAGTCGTGATGAATGGCTTTCAGATCGTTGACATGTGAGAACCGCTTGAAATTGAGTGTCGCCATTGATCTGCCCTCCAGGTCTGATATCGATGGCCGAACGGGAAAGAATACTGTTGCATGAAGACTGCATTGGCCGTTCGTAGGCAGAATGTCTACGGCCCATTCATAGCCCAAAACGCCTTTCCAATACAAGAGCAGCTGAGGACAAGAAAGGGTTTTACCCTTTTCAGGACAGAGGAAGTGACGCTGATTCGCGAACAGTACTCCAGACCTTCCGCTGCCGATGCCAGTGTGGAATGGCGGCGATGGCTCGGACTTCCTTTTCTTTGATGGGATCGCGGCCTGCGGTTGTCGGGGGCAGGAACAGGATCTCCTCCTGAATATCGGGAGCCAGAAGGGTGAGGTCCATGATCTGGGTGATCCGGGCGCGGGTCACGTACCCGAGTCGGGCCAGGTCGGCGAAATCGCGTACATCGCCCCGGTCGACCATATCCTGGAAGCGCATGGCCAGGGCCAGCAGTCGAGAGACCCGAGGAACCCTTCCCGGTGAGGTTTGTTGATCCTGCTGTTGGCCCGCTCCCTGGCGCGAGCCGTGTGTGGCCCGCCTGGGGGCCAGTGTGAAGCGGACTTCAAGCTTCGTTTCATCCATTCCAAATAATCCTCCTCTTCGTTCAGGCGGCTGTTCTCTGGCACAGTTGCTTGAGACCCTCGCTTCTGAAAGTAACCGTCACCGACTGGTCCCGGCCGTCGAACCCCACTCGTTCGACGAGAATATGGATGATCTTCGCCTGCTCCTTGGAGGACAGCGAGTTCCACACCTCGTCAAAGTCCACCAAAGCCTGCTTCAGATCACTCTCTTTGACGGTCGTCTGGCCCAGCACGATGATCTCTTCCTGGATGGCCGTCATGCGCTGCTCGGTGGTACGAATCCGCTCCTGCAAATCAGCCAGCCGGTCAGTCGCGATTTCCGAGACCCCAGCCGGTAACGTACCGCCCAGGAGTTTTCGGACCTGGGCATGAAGCCGCTTAAGTTCCCGCTCCGCTGCTTTCCGCTCCACCTCCAGCTCATGCAGGCGGGCTTCGGCTTGCTCCGTGGCCTTGGTGAGTGTTGTCGACAGGACCGCCGGGTTGGTGCCCAACCCCTTGATGTGCTGCACCACCGCGCTCTCAATGTCGTAGGCGTTGACGGATTTCGTGGGGCATTTCGCCCACCCTCGCTGCTGGGCTGTCTGGCAGACGTAATATCGGTAACTCTTGCCGTTCTTTTTATTGGCGCAGGAGTGCGTCATCCCCGTGCCGCAGGGCGTGCAGAAGATCAGCCCCTTGAGCAGCGCGCCGTACTTGTTGCGGACCAAGGTGCCGCCGTTGAGGCGGTTGCGCCGCAGGATTGCCTGGACCTTCTTCCAGGTCTCCATGTCCACGATGGCTTCATGCTCGCCCTCGTAGGTGGTCCCCTGGAACACCACCTTGCCCGTGTAGATGGGATTGGTCAGCAGTCGGAAGAGCGTGCTCTTGTTGAACGGCTTCCCGCCGCGCTCCTTGCCCTTGCGGGTCACCCAGCGCTTGTTGTTCCAGCCTCGGCGCTCAAGCTCCTGCGCCGAGGGGAGGAGCGACTCCAGTTCCAGGTAGAGCTGGAAAATCGCCCTGACTCGTGCGGCCTCCCCGGGGTTGACTTCCAGTCGGCCGCCGCCTTCGGCCACGTCGTAGCCCAGGACAGGCATGCCGCCGACCCATTTGCCTTTTCTGCGCGCGGCCCACATCTTGTCCTTGGTACGCTCGGCGATGATCTCGCGTTCGAACTGGGCGAAGGAGAGCAGGATGTTCAGGGTCAGCCGGCCCATGGAGTGGGTGGTGTTGAACTGCTGGGTGACCGAGACGAAGCTCACACCGTGGCGATCGAAGATTTCCATGAGGCGCGAGAAGTCGAGCAGGGAGCGGCTGAGACGGTCCACTTTGTAGACCACGACGCAATCAATGCCGCCGGCCTCGATGTCCGCCATGAGTCGCTTGAGCGCGGGGCGCTCCAGGTTGCCGCCGGAGAAGCCGCCGTCATCGTATCGATCAGGCAGGCATGTCCAGCCCTCGTGGCGCTGGCTGGCGATATAGGCCTCGGCCGACTCCCTCTGGGCGTCCAGGGTGTTGAACTCCTGCTCCAATCCCTCGTCGGTGGACTTGCGGGTATAAATGGCGCAGCGGGTGGGAGTCTGGAGTCGGGAGTCCGGAGTCTGTAGAAAAGCGGATTGTGAGTTGGACGTCTTCATGCAATGATGTCTCCATGCGTGATCATCGAAAGCTGCGGGCGTTCGAGCTTGCTGATGGCTTGGCGTTGGAAGTGTATCGACAAACAAAGCATTTCCCGCAGGAAGAACTTTTTGGCCTCACATCTCAAATGAGGCGTGCGGCAGTCTCCGTGGCTTCCAATATTGTCGAGGGGTGCGCCCGAAACTCCGAGGCCGATTTTTTGCGTTTTCTCGATATGGCTTACGGCTCGATTCGTGAGTTGGAATATCAAACTTCCCTCGCTGCTCGTCTTGGTTATTTCCAGCAACCGGCGGTTGAAGCCCTGACCGCTTCAGTTGAAGAAACCGGCCGCGTTCTCTATGGTCTGATCCGTTCATTTCGTTCCTGACCTCTTCTTTTTTCCTCCAGACTCCTCTCTCCGGACTCCAGACTTCCCCAGACCGAAAAAGACGAAGCCGTTCCATTTGCCGCCGGTCACCTCGCGGGCAATGGCCGTGAGCGACTTGTACCGGCGATCCTCGAACTCGAAACCCTCGTCCAGCACCCGGACCACGATGTCGCGCCCTTTGTATTCCCGGTGAAGGAGCACGCCGGGGAGGGGCACTCTGGGATCATGGGCCGAGGACAAGCGGCTTTTGACCGATCGCGCCCGGGCCTCGGCCGAGCCGGGCTTCACCGGATCGCGCGGGGCGCGCATTCTGAGGTCGGCGTCCCGGGCCAGCTCCTTGGCCCGCTTGCGAGCCCGTTCCGACAGGTCACCCTCGGCCAGAGCCTGAATGCGCCAGGCAATGCGCTTTTTCAGGAAGGGCTTGTTGTTGGAGCGAGTCTCCTCGCCGAAGACATCGAGGTACTTCTCCTTCAGCTCGCCCACGGTCATTCGTTCGAGGCTTTGGACCTCCTTGTACGTCTCAGGATTCATGCATCTTCTCCTTGCTTGGATTCTCCTGTGGCGTAAGGCGGGGCGTGCCTCTGTCCGCCAGGGGCATGAACGCTCTGTTCCGGCTGAATAGCAAGTCCATCTGCGGAAGATTCGTTATTTGTTTTAATGAGTTGAGAAGCTTCTTCGCGCAAGAGGCGTTGATAGCCCCTCGCAAGCAACGTCGCGATCTCTGAAACGGCTTCCTCTGCGGGAAGGGTGCGGGAGGTTGCGTCCGGCATCGGGTTCTCCTTGGCCTGCGGCGAAAGGATGTGGATGCCGACCGAATGCGCGAACGGCCCTGGGGCGCGTCGGGATCGCTGATCACCCTGGAGCAGGGCGATACGGACGACATCCACAACGTGCTCCGGCTTCCGGCCGCTGGCGCTGTCTGATGGTTTCGGCCGGAGTGGTTCCGGCCTTCACCCCATACATACCGGCTGGGCGTGGAAAACGTCGCGTTTGGGTGACGATGGCGGCGGAGCTGTTAAACAAATCGCCGGGCTAAACGGAGCATTGGAGAATCAGGGGGGAGGAAGCGGGGATTTCGAAATCGAACGTCGAGGGTTGCGATTGCATTCCGGTCGTATCGGCTTTGGATGGAGAATCCAGCAGAGTGCTGGCTTGCATGCGCAACATGGCGGATAAGCTTGCAGAAAAGACGAAAGCCCCAGGCAGTGCATGCCCAGGGCTTTCTCTTAAAGAAGAACCGTCTCGAAGTACGGTTTTGATGTCTGGCTCCCCGGGGGTGATTCGAACACCCGACCTAGTGGTTAACAGCCACCCGCTCTGCCGGTTGAGCTACCGGGGAACAAAATCGCTAAAAGCGAGGGAGTTTCCTTAAACCAGCAACGCGACGC
>Ga0228536_1000904_pt1 | contig 39563 bp, 34 predicted proteins | sample SJ1Smetagenome_FD_168611 | JGI IMG/M metagenome (GOLD analysis project Ga0228536, IMG submission 168611) | Enriched culture of PCE-dechlorinating microbial communities from Ithaca, New York, USA - SJ1.S | ecosystem: Engineered > Modeled > Simulated communities (microbial... > Unclassified...
AGAATCCATGCACCAGATAGTCTGGCAGGAGAACGTCAAAGATGTTGTCAGATACAGTCATGAAAAACCTGTTATCCGCCGCCTGGAAAAACTCCTGGCGGCCTAATATCGGTCAGTTTGAGTATTTTAGTGGGACAGGAGGAGTTTGACGGCGGCTGCTGCGGTCAGGGCGGTGACGACGATTTCAAAGACTTTCTGGGGGAGTTTGTTGAGCAGCCAGACGCCCAGCAGGGCGCCGATGGCAATGGCGGGAAAAGTGGCGGCGTCGATGATGAGGGAATGTTTGTTCATCAGGTTCTGGCCGGCGCTGAAGGGGACTTTAAGCCAGTTGAGCAGGAAGAAATACCAGGCGTTGAGGCCGACGAATCGTTTTTTGTCCAGCCCCAGGGACAGGAGGTAGAGCGTCATCACGGGGCCGGCGGCGTTGGCGAGCATGCTGGTGAAGCCGGCCATGGAGCCGAACAGGGTGGCGATCGACCAGTGGGTGCGGAGAGCGTCGAGGTTCTGGCGAGTCCCGGCGGGCAGAAGATTGGCGGCGTAGCGGCCAGCCAGCATGACCAATACGACGATGCCGATGAGCTTGCCCAGCAGGGAGTCGTTGACGGATTTCATCAATGCGGCGGCGGCGACGACACCGATAATGGTGCCGGGGAGCAATTGCAGGATGAGCTTCCACTGGGCGGAGTAGCGATAGTAAATGGCTGCGAAGATGTCGGCGGTGATGAGCATGCCCAGCAGGATGCCGGTGGAGGCGCTGGCTGGGAAGATCATGGCCATCAGCGGCACGACCAGTATGCCAAAGCCCGGCACGCCGGTTTTGGCGATGCCGATGAGCAGGCCGCACAGTAACAGCAGTATCCATTGAGATCCGGTTAATTCAGACAGTGTCATGATGTTCCTTTTTGTGCGAGATGAATCCGCACGGTTCCGAAGGTCAGCGAGCGGATGATGATGTCATGGAAGCCGGCCTGACGCAACTGCGCGGTCAGGTCCACGGTTTCCCAGCGATGTATCGAGGCGGCGAGGTAGTGCCAGGGCGCTGAGTCCCCTGCGATCCATCCGGCCGCGAGCGGCATGATTCGGCACAGGTAAAAGAGATAAAGCCTGCGGGACAGTCCCCGTTTGGGCAGGAAGAATTCAAGGATGCACAACTTTCCGCCGGGCTTGAGCAGGCGGTGGGATTCCTTCAGTGCCGCGGGCAGGTCGTCCACATTGCGAAAGCCAAAGGCACAGGTGATGCGGTCGAAGGATGCGGCGGGCAGGCCGGTGTTTTCGGCGGAGGCACAATGCCATTGCATGGCGGTATTGGCGGCGGCGTATTTTTCGGCTTTTTGTGCGGCGATATCGAGCATGGGCCTGGCGATGTCGCAGCCGGTGATGGATTGGAGTTGGCCGGTTTTAGCGAGGGCAAAGGTCATATCGCCGGTGCCGCAGCACAGGTCCAGTGCGGAGGCGATGGGGCCGTCGCAGGTGATAGCAGCGGCTTTGCGTCGCCAATAGAAATCCAGTCCGAAGCTGAACAGGTGATTGCACAGGTCGTAGCGTCGGGCGATGGCCGAAAACATGGGTTCGGTTCGCGATGTATGGGATTGAGTCATGGTCAGCGGATCGGGTACAGGACAAAGATGATGACATCCCAGACGGCGTGGCTGAGGATGGCGGGCCAGAGGCGTTTTCGCCAGGCGTATAACAGGCCCCAGAAGCCGCCGCACAAAGCCGCCGCGGCAATCAGCATCAAATTCATTGAGGCCGCATGAACGAGTGTATAGACGGCGGTTGCGGCGACGAAGCCGACGAGTATTCCATAGCAGCGGCAGAGGCGTTTCTGCACGAAGCCGCGCCAGAAGATTTCTTCGGCGGGGCCGATCCACAGGGCCAGCAGCAGGGCAATCGGCAGCGGCGAGGTGCCATCGCGGAGCTGATAGATATGTTCCACCTGGGCGGCGGCGAATCCGAATAATTGCCGGGCGATGTGGTAAGCGATGTAAAAGCCTGCGTATAAGACCAGCGGGCTGAGCAGGCCAACGGCTAAATCCATCCAGAAGCCGCCGCGTGCCGGGGCGGCAAAGAAATTTTCAATCGGCTGCAATACGCGAGGCAGGGGTATAGTCGCTGTTGGTTCGGGCCGGTTTTTCTGTTGAAGGACAAGGGCGCTGACAGCCAGCAATCCTGATGACAGCGTCATCATCGGCCAGAAAGACAGGCAGGCTTTGGTGGGGCCGAACATGGCCGTCCAGAGAACGAGGGCTGCAAGGCATGGAATGATTACGGCTTTCATCGCATGAATCCTCCGACGATCAGAGAGATAATCAGCAGGATGCCGAAGGCCAGATGCAGTTTGGCGGTCTGGACATCGAGGGCGGCAATCGCAGCGGGATTGTCGGGCCGGCTTTGCAAGGCACTGTGTGTTGGACTATAGGCCAATGGCAATGTGCATAAGGCAATCAGGCTGAGGATGGGCAGGATGCCGAGGGTGCATAGTATTATCAGAAAGATGTATGCGGCGATATTCAGTACGGAATATTCGAGCCGTGCGACGCGGTGCCCCAGCAGGCCGGCGGTGGTGGTGATGCCGGCCTGGGTGTCGTGGAGGATGTCGCGGAGGTTGTTGCCGCTGAGGATGGCCGCGACCAGGCAGCCGATTGGCATGGAGACCAGCAGTACGTTGTGGTTGTAGGTGCCGGTCAGGACGAAATAGGAGCCGATGACCATCAGCGGGCCCATGAGGATAAAGACCATCAGGTCGCCGAGGCCGAAGTATTTGTAACCGACAGGGGTGGCGGTGTAGAAGATTCCGCCCAGCATGCCGATGACGCCCAGCATCAGGATAGGCCAGCCGCGAAGATAAATGAATATCAGGCCGATGGCGGCGCTCAGGGCAAATAAAAATAATCCGCCGAGCAGGATTTGACGCGCCGATAATTTCCCTTCGACGATGACCCGGCTTCCGCCGAAGGTGTAATCTTTGTCGACGTTTTTGACGAAATCGAAATACTCGCTGACGAGGTTGGTGGCCGCGTGAATGGTCAGGGATGCAATGGCAATCAGCGGCATCAGTCGCCAGTCGGCGGAGATTCCTTCGTAAAAAACCCATGCCGCGCCAAGCAGGACGGGAATGATTGACGCGGTCAGCGAGAATACGCGGATGGCCTGCAGCCAGATGGCTGCGATGTGGAGAAATCCATGCTGTCGGGTGAGTGTGGTCATGGAATGCCCTATGCAATGTCGGTCTTGGTGATTTCGCGGAGCAGGGTGGTGGCGTAACAGCCGCTGTCGAGTTCGAAGGCCAGCTCGAGATAGTCGCCGCGATTGTCGGCGCCGCTGGCGATATGGACATCACGCGGCAGGAACCGCAGCGCACGGCGTCCGCCGCGGGCGCCGAAATTTTTGATTCGGCGAAGGTCGTCTTCGGTGAGGGCTTCACGGTCGAGAATCGGGTTTTCAATCTCGCCGGCGGCATCGGTCAGGCGTGTGGTTCGCATACCCAGGAGCGGGCCGGTGGGGCTGATTTCAAAACTCTGGCAGCGGGGCTGTTCGACGTCCGGCTGTTCGACATGAAAGCAGGCGCCGTTGTCATGCTTCATGGCCATGTCGCCCAGAAGAATGGTGTCGATGCGGGGCATGCGTGCGGCGAGGACTTCATTAAAGAGGGCCGATTGCCAGGCGGAGACCAGCAGGTTTTTCATAGCATCATCAAGGGCGCGGCTGGCGCGTTTGAAATTGCCTTTGGTGCGGACCAGTTCCTTGAGCATTCGGCGATGGTCGTGGAAGGCCTTGGGCCAGCATTCGAGGGCCTGTTCATAGTTGCCCTGCTCGTAGAACCGGCGGGCTTCGATGAAACGTTTGTCGGTTTCGTTGTCGGCATCACCGAGAAAGAGCCGGCAAAATTCGGTTGTGTCGTTTTTAATCAGCATCTCGCCGAGTCTGCCGCTGTCGGAGCGTCCGCCGAAACGCTGGGGGCCGAAATAATTTGGTACGCCCCGGCGGATGAGTACGTCCATGATAGCCTGAGTGATTTGTTCGGCTTGCCTGGCTGGGACGGACAGGTTTCGCATTCGAATCATGAATTTATTGGCCGACAGGTGGCCGACTCTGAGTTTGTTGCCGTGACGGCCGATTTTGAGGACTTTAATCTGAGGGCAGTCAAGGGCCATGAGTTTGTCAGGGTCGATGTGTTCGATGGAAATCCACTGGCGGGTAATGGCCTGGGCATCCTTGCGCCCGGCATAACCGATATCAACCCGGCGAACACCCAGTGCGGCGGCTATTCGCGCCACGGCGTCGTGGGTGCTCAACTGCTGTTTTTCGATGAAGGCGTAAACGTGGGTTCCTTTGCCGCAGGGTTCATAGAGCGGGACTTCCTCGACGCAGAAATCTTCGGGCCGCTGCTTGATGACGCCGGTGACGCAGCCGAGGTCGCCGGTTATAAAGGGCAATTCAAGATTATTAATCATTTTATACAGACCTTGGAATCTATGCCGGATACAGGCGGCTATAGTTTGGTTTCCAGCAGCCGGCTTCCAGCAAAATTGTTATTGTAATATGTCACTTTATACTGCTGCGAAATCGCACAGGACGGTATCGGCGATGCCGAGGGCGCTGCGCGTCAGCCGCAAACATCCCTTGTGCCATTCCAGATGAGCCTGATGCAGATGCTCGGCAATCGGGGCGGCAAACAAGGCAGCGATATCATACCCGGTTTGCCGCTGAAATTCCACTGGTTCTATGCCGGTGCGGGTTCGAAGATTTAAAACGGCTGTTTCACAGGCGAATTCCTCCGGACTTGGCGAGTGTTCGCTTTCATAGGCAAATTGCCGGTGTTCTATGGCGGCAATGTAGGACTGCAGGTCGGGGATATTTTCGGTCCGCTTGTCTCGGAACCAGCCTGCCGCGGCGGGGCCAAGACCAATGTATGGCCGGTTTTTCCAATAGCGGAGGTTGTGGCGGCATTCGAAGCCGGGGCGGGCGAAGTTGGAGATTTCGTATTGCTGGAAGCCTGCGGCGGCGAGGGTGTCGATGGTGAATTCGTACATCCGGCGGTCCAGTTCATCGCTGACGGGCGTGATTTGGCCTGCGGCGGTGTCGCGTACCAGCGGCGTGTCGCCTTCGTAGGTCAGGCTGTAGGCGGAGATGTGACGTGGCTGGAGGGCAATGGCTTTGTCCAGTGAGTCTTTCCAGTCGGATAAGGTTGAGCCGGGGATGGCGAAGATTAAATCCAGCCCGATATTGTCGAAACCTGCGGTTCTTGCGTCGTGGACGCATTGGAGGATATCCTGAACATCATGGATACGCCCCAGAAACGTCAGTTCTTTGGGATTGAAAGACTGGGCGCCGATGGAGATGCGGTTGATGCCGCGCCGGCGGATCTGGTCAAAGAATTCCGCATCGGTCTGGCGGGGGTTGACTTCGATGGTTCGTTCCGCGTCCGGCTGGGCTTGCGGGGTAATCCAGTCGAGCAGGGCATACAGCAAATCCCGCTGCATGGCCGAGGGGGAGCCGCCGCCGAGAAAGACGGTGGAAAAAGACGGACAGGGCGCATACATTTCTAATTCCCGACGGACAGCATTCAGATAATCCTGCTGCTGGCTAGCGTCGGCGGTGATGGAATAAAAGGCGCAGTAGCGGCACTTGCGGGTGCAAAACGGGATGTGGATATAGACAGAGCAATCCGCCGGGGTATTCAGTGCGGAAGAGTGGGGTGCTCCGGGATTCATACCGTATGCTGATGCGGGCCGACGGGGTGCTGGAGTTTTCGCCCGAAGAGCCTGCCGATGAATGTGTGGTACGACAGCCAGCGGACAAAGCCGGTGGAGGCGAATCCGACAAAGGCAATCGCCATCGCCACCTGCAGGCCGCACAGGAAGATAACGCCGAATAACACGCCGGCCCAGACCAGGTGGGTGATGGGCTTTTTGCCGCGGAGGTACTGGTTGACCACGTGCGGGTAGCGCACACGGCTGACCATGAGAGCGGCCAGGCCGATGGTGATAAAGGGCAGGGCGTGGATAATCAGCCAGCGTCCCGCTTCGAATAAGACCGTGTCTTTGGCGGCGTCGCTGACCAGATGCTGATAGAGGATAATCAGGCTGGCCAGGACTCCGGCGGCGGCGGGGGTTGGCAGGCCGGAAAAGCTCATGTGGGCGGTTTCATCTTCGACGTTTTCGACGTTGAAGCGGGCCAGGCGAACCGCGGCACAGCACAAGTACACGGCGGCGGCCAGCCAGATGAGGCGTTCGACGAAATCGCCCATCAGCTTGATGGAAGGCGACAGGATAATCGGCAGGGTCCCCATCAGCAGTTTAAAGGTTAAAAATGCCGGGGCGGCGCCGAAGCTGAGCATATCGCAGAGACTGTCGAGCTGTCCGCCGAAGCTGGATGTGGAGTGGCTCATGCGGGCCAGTCGGCCATCGAGCATGTCGGCGACCATCGCGGCATAAAGCATGAAGCCGGCGGCGGCGAAATGTTCCTGGCCTTTGGCAGCCATGCCGATGGCGGCGAAACCGCAGACGCCGTTAATTAATGTGACCAGCGACGGCAGCAGGGTGATGTATTGCAGACGTCGGGGTCTGTTGCGGCGAAAGAAAAACCGTTTTTTCCTGGGTTGTTCGTTTTCGTTCATTCGTATCTCACCAATACCGTCAGGCCGGCCTGGACTTTGTCGCCGAGCTGGACCTGGCATTTGACGTTGTCTCGTAGGGGGACGTAGAGTTCCGTACGCGAGCCGAATTTAAGCATGCCGAATTGCTGGCCCTGGGCGAGGGTGTCGCCGGTCCTGGGTTCGCAGACGATGCGGCGGGCGATGGCGCCGGAAATCTGGCGGACCATGATTTCGTCTTTAGGCTCGTCGAGGCGGGTCATTCGTACATCGTTGGATTCATTGACGCGGCCGCTGGTGGGGCTCATTGCGTTTTTGAACTGGCCGGGTTTGTATTTAATCTCGCCCACGCGGGCCGCACAGGGGGCGCGGTTGATGTGGACGTTGAAAATGCTCAGAAAGATGCCGATTCGCATCGCCTTATAGGGGAATGCGGGGTCGTTTTCCACGATTTCTATATCCGTAATGGTTCCATCCGCCGGGGAAAGCATGGCTTTAGGGTCAATCGGGATGACGCGGTAGGGGTCGCGAAAGAACGACAGTGCCCATGCCAGCACGATGAAGAGAACGAGTTCCGGCAGCCAGACGCAGGCAAACGTCAGACCTTTGCTTTGCCAGACTGATGAGGCAAAACAGTATCTGGCAATCAGCCAATAGACGACCATTGCCGCGGCCAGGGCCAGCGGGATGACCGCGACTTGCGGTAAACCATATTTTGTCAGAGGAATTCGCATAGCCGGGCATCATACCGCATTCGGGAGGTTTCCACAAGGCCGGAATTCAAGTCTTTTTGCATCGTCTTCTGTGGGCATTCGGAGGTGTTTGGGATTTTGTTTGGCTCGGTAGAAAATCGCATTTGTGTCGCCCCGCTGGGGCTTGAGGCAGAAAGTCGCCTTTTCCGGGGGTTTCCACCCCCGGCTATTTTATACGACCCCTCCGGGGTCAAGGTAACAGATTGTTTTCGACAGAGCGATTTTATTTTTGACTTTTGCAGGCAAGTTTTTACAGTGGTGGGTCTATTGTTTGATTGACGGTCCAAAGGAGAGTTATGGATAGTATATATTTGAATGTGAAAAAGGCCCAGGAAGCGGGGTATAAGCCGGCGCTGATTGGGCTTGCGCATAATAAAAAGCAATGTCCGGACAAGATGTCGGTGGTGGCACAGAAGCTGGCCGACAAGGATGGCGGGCATAATAAGTTTCTGGAAAGCATTGTGGTGTGGCTGGATGTGCGCGGGCCGCGGTATTTCTGGCAGGAGGCCGACACGTTCCGGCTTTCGACCAAGCAGTCCGAAAGCACGATGCACACGCTGACCCAGGAATTGCTGAGCATTGATATCCATGATGAAAAGGCGGTGCAGAAGTTTTTGAAGGATAATTTTGAACCGGAAAGCTGCTCGCCCGAGACGCTGCGGTGGATTTATGAGGCGGCAAAGGCTAATGACCTGATTGCGGTTAAAAAAAGGCTGCCGGAAGGGTTCTTGCAGACGCGGATGTGGTGTATGAGCTATAAGACCTTGCGGAATATTATCTTACAGCGACGAACGCACCGCCTGCCGCACTGGAAGGAATTTATTCGCCAGACGCTGGAACAGCTTGACCACCCGGAATTGCTGCCGGGGCTGTCGGCCAGGGTGGACAAGAAAGACAATTGCCCGGCTTAACAAGCTCAGATTAAGACAAAGAAGAATCTTTTTGCTCTGGCGAATGCTTTATATGAGTCCAGGTTGCCAAATAATCCGGGTCCTCAATTTTCTCGCCAGTTGATTTCAGTGTATATATCCCGGGTTTGGCTTTTTGAATGCCTCTCGGATCGGGCGGCAAGCAACATCGATCTTCGGAACCGGCCAATTTAATCCGGATCCCCTCTGAGTTGGAAAAAGTTTCTATGACACCATGCCATTGTTTACGATCAATCAGATTTTGGTTGTGATCCAGATAGGTCATCCCAACTAAAATCGTTTTTCCGATGTATTCTCCAGCCTTGCTCTCATCAAGTTCAGGTTTTTCCATTTTATCTCCTGATTAAATTCACAAAACATCCTGTCTTTCCCGGCTGATCCGCAGATTTCTTATGATGTTCTTGGCCGAAGTAAATGTGTATTCTTTGCCTTCATCGGTCAGGAGGACTTGGGGGCCTGCGATGTCGAGGCGGATTGTTTTTTTCGGATCGCGGGCGCAGAGGATGTTGGCCAGGGTGATGGCTTTTTCGACGCCGTCGCCGGTGGTGTAATTGGCGACCTCATCCGGCTGGGCGAGGCGGTTGCCATCGTAAATCGAGTCATTGGGCATGTCGTTCAGCCATTGATAGACCTGCTCGGGTGTTTTGTCTTTGCAGGCCTCGATGCTGACCGGGCAGCGTTCCATCGCCGCCTTCAAAAACGGCTGCCAGTCACAGGTGTCCATATCGCGATAGGCATAAAACGCCAGATCGGCGGTGATGCTTTTGCTGCGGATGGATTGCAAATAATCAATAATCTGCTGACGCGTCCAGGTATTCGGGATGCGAATGGGTTCGTTTGGCTCGTATTGTTTCTGCTCGCCCGGCAGGTTGGGCGTGATTTTCAGGAAGTCCAGCAGGTCGGCGACCAGCTTTTCGGCCTGCGGTATAAACGGTGCCAGAAAGCGTGCCAGTTTGTAACGGTCGTCGGCCTTGTAGATATCGATGTTGTCGTACTCGAGATAGGCCCGCAACTGTTCGCAGCAGATACGACCTTCGTGGGGATAGGGCAGGTAGTCGTCGCTGAGGACCTCATCCAGCAGTTTTTCAAACGTTTCATCGCCGATGCGGAAGCGGCTGCCGTGTTCATAGCCGAACAGGACTTCGGCCTTGACAAACATGCGTTTGCCGCGCTGGTGGCGGCAGAACTGAAAATACGGATGATAAGCATGATTGGCCCGCAGGAAATTAGCAAAATTGAGCGCATTGAGCGGTGCGGTCAGGAAGTCCGACAGTTTCTGTCGCAGGCGGGCGAATTCATTGGGCTGGATGGTGGCGCGGTCGTAAAGGCAGTGCACCCAGCCGGTGTTGTGGCCGACGATGGTGACTTGTTCGTTGCGGATGGCGCGCTGGGCCTTCATGCTGATTTCAGTACCGTTGAACCACATGGCCTTGGTAACCATCCGGCGGTTGTTGCAGATGACGCCGTCCTGGATGTCGATAAAGTCCTGCGAGTGCAGCGGCGTCAGCACCATGAAGATATCCTCCAGCGGGATGCCGCAGACGATAAAGGCCGCCGCCGCATAGAGGGCCGACAGCGAGACGCATTCGCCGGCGCCGGAGTTGTAGCCGGGTTTGCGGCGAAAGGCGTTCATCGCCTCCACCGTTTCGGTCTTCCAGTAGGGGATGATGTCGCCGTCATAGGCATCGAGGCCGAAGTGGCGGCGGATATCGACGTCGAAATAATACTGGTCGCCCTGATAGCCGAACAGGGCGTTGCTTCGGGCGATCTGGTCGCGGGGGATGTATTTTTCGAAGCGGGCGATCTCGGCATCCTTGGTGGTCAGGCCCCAGGTCTGCAAATCGAGATTGAATTCGAATTCGTCCATGATGTACTGCCGCAGCCGCATCAGTTTGCGGTAGGGGGGCTTGCCTTCCAGCTTGACGAAGCAGTCTTCCTGGCGCCATTTCCAGATGACCGGGCTCATCAGGTTGGCCAGCACGAGGCTGTACATTAATTCAGGGAATACAAAGCATTCCATATCCGACAGCGTGACGGCGGAACTGTATTTTTCGAGGTCATTGTTGTGCAGCATAGAAACCCTTTCTATTTTGTTTCCATTATTGTACGTCTGCGGGACAATCTGTGCAACCGGAAAACAAGGGCGAAAAAAAGCTTGCCTCTGTAACAATTTGCGGTACAGTTTTATCATATATCATAAGGAAATCATCAATTTGAACAGGAGATGCATTATGAAAAAGTGGACATCGTTAGCGTTTCTATTATGTTTAGCGGCAATCACTTACGGCGAAGTGAAGCTGCCGGCGATTTTTGGGGATAATATGGTCATCCAGCAGAAAAGCAAAGTCGCCGTGTGGGGCTGGGCGGATGCCGGCGAAAAAGTCGAGGTCAAAGGGTCGTGGATGTGGTTTGGAACCTCTGTCAAGGCCGACAAAGACGGGAAGTGGCGGGTCAAAATCGACACTCCGTCCGCCGACGGCAAGCCGTTGACATTGACCATTAAGGGCAGCAATACCATCACCTTAAGCAATGTGCTGGCTGGGGAGGTTTGGGTTTGCTCGGGTCAGTCCAATATGGAGTTTACGTTTGCGATGCTGCGGCTGGGTGATGCAATTAAAGACGAAAATAATGATAATATTCGTCTCTTTACTGTGCAAAAGAAGATTTCCGCCGTGCCGCTGGATGATTGTGCCGGCACGTGGGAGCTGACCCGCCCCGGTGCCCTGATGAATTTCAGTGCCGTGGCGTATTATTTCGGCAAAGAACTGTACAGCAATTTGAATGTTCCGATTGGTCTGATTAATACCAGTTGGGGCGGCACGCCGGCGGAATCGTGGACGAGTGAAGAGGGTCTGGCTCCTTTTGCCCATTATGTGAATACGGCCAAACAATATCAGGAGTTTGCGAAGAATCCCGGGAAGCTGAACGAGATGATCACAAAGGCCATCAGTGAATGGGAGCAGAAAATTGCCGCTATCGATCCGGGCACGCAGGGCAACTGGCAGGATCCGCAACTGGATATCAGCGACTGGAAAGAGATGGAACAGCCGACGTTCTGGGCGGGATCGGACCTGGAACCGGTCGATGGAATCGTCTGGTTCCGTCGTGTGACGAATCTGCCGCCGTCATGGGCACGCAATCCGATGGAACTGCATCTGGGGCCGATTGACGATATCGATACGGTATGGGTCAATGGGGTCAAGATTGGCGGAACGGTTGGGTATAATAAAGAGCGTAAATATGTGATTCCGACGACTGCGATGCGGGTTGGGCCGAATGTGATTGCCGTGCGGGTTGTGGATACCGGCGGCGAAGGCGGTTTCAACGGCAGCAAGGAACAGATGCGCATCGGGCCGGTGGGGGCGGATGTCAAAACCTGCGCCACGCTTGCCGGGGCCTGGAAATACAAAGCCAGCCTGTCCAATCAGCCGCTTCCCGGTGCGCCGAATGTGGATGGCGGATTCAATGCCAATACACCAACGTCGTTATTCAACGGGATGATTCAGCCGCTTGTTCCTTACGGCATTGCCGGGGCGATCTGGTATCAGGGTGAATCCAATATCGGTCGTTCGGATGAATATGCTCAGTTGATGCCGGCGATGATTTCGGATTGGCGCAGGCATTGGGGCATTGGCGATTTCCCGTTCTACTGGGTGCAGATTGCTCCGTATGTGTACAGCGGTTCGGGCAATAGTGAATCTGCGTATCTGCGTGAAGCCCAGGTCAAGGCGCTGGCAACGGTGAAAAACGGCGGCATGGCTTCGACGATGGATATCGGCGAGGAACGCGACATTCATCCGAAAAACAAGGTGGATGTCGGCAAACGGCTGGCGCTGAATGCGCTTGCAAAAAATTATAATAAAAAGGTTGCAGCTTTCAGCGGACCGATGTATAAATCTATGAAGATTGAAGGACAGAAGATACGTTTGTCTTTTGATTATACCAACGGAGGGCTTGTGGCCAGGGAGGGCCAATTATCTGAGTTTGTGATTGCCGGAGAAGATAAGGTATTTGTTCCCGCCCAGGCCGTGATTGAAGGCGATACGGTGGTTGTCTGGAGTGACCAGGTGACCTCGCCGGTTGCCGTGCGGTATGCGTGGACCAACTGGTCCACCGGGCCGCTGGGGAATAAAGAGGGTCTGCCGGCATCGTCTTTCCGTACGGATGACTGGAAGTAAAAATCAGATAAGAACTAAAATTACGTAAGTAATTTTATGGATAAGATGTTGCAAAGGCCCCTGCGGATTGCTCGCAGGGGCTTTTTTTGTGGATGTGAAGGGACGTTGATGAGAGTCATTATTTATACCGATGGCGGGTGTTCTCCCAATCCGGGGCTTGGCGGATGGGCGGCGGTGTTGATCAGCCCGGAGCATAACCACTATACCAAAGAGCTGTCCGGTGCCCAGCCGGACACGACCAATAACCGGATGGAGCTGCTGGCGGCGATCCGTGCACTGGAGGCGTTAAAAACGCCGTGCCAGGTTGAACTGCATACCGACTCGAAATATCTGCAACATGCCTTTACGGAAAAATGGCTGGACAACTGGCAGCGGAATAACTGGAAGACCGCGGCGAAAAAGCCGGTGGTAAATCAGGATTTGTGGGGTCGATTGCTTGAGCTGACGGCGATCCATTCCGTGCGATGGTGCTGGGTCAAGGGGCATTCCGACAATACATACAATGAACGCTGCGACGTGCTGGTGCAAAAGGCACGCGAAAAAGTGCGGCAGCGACATTAACGCATTTTTTTAATGATGAAGGTCAGGACAAAGAAGGCAAAGTTAATCAGGACGATGGTGGCGCCGGTGGGCAGGTCGGCCAGATAAGAGACAAACACGCCGATTAAGACCGACAGGGTGGAAAACACGGCCGCCAGCAGCATGGCCAGCCGAAATCCGCGGGCGATTTGCAGGGCGGTGATGGCGGGAAAGATAATCAGGCTGGAAATCAGCATCGTTCCGACGACCCGGATGCCGAGGCTGACGGTGACGGCAGTGCACAGGATGAGGATTTTGTTGATTTTTTCAACGGGGATGCCCAAGACGCGGGCGTATTCTTCTTCAAAGGCGATGGCGAACAGCTCGTGGTAGAATAAAAAGACCATGCCGATGACAATCACCGACAGAGCCACACTCAGGATGACTTCATGCATACTGATTGCCAGGATGCTGCCGAATAAAAAGCTGAACAAATCGATATTGAATCCGCGTCCGACGCTGGCCAGTATGATACCGACGGCGACGCTGACGGCCGAAACCAGCCCAATCGCGGCATCGGCATAGACGTCGGCTTTGTCCGATAGCCACAGAATCCACAGCGATGCAAACATCACCAGTGGAATCGAGACCCACAGCGGCTGGGTATTCAGAAACAGCCCCAGACCTACCGCGGCAAGACCGACATGGGCCAGTCCGTCTCCGATCAGCGACAGTCGCCGCAGGACCAGAAACACGCCCAGAAACGCGCAGCAGCAGCCGATGAAGACGCCGCCGACCAGCGCCCGCTGGATAAAAGGATATTGAAGGGCTTCCCAAATCGTGTTCATTGCTTCTCCTTCATCGGGCAGTGCTGGCCGCAAATAAGATGCTGAGCATGGGGGCCGAAATACCGAGTCATCTCGGGGGATGCACAGAACTGGTCGAATCCGCCGAAGAAAACAAGGTGTTTGTCGAGGTAGGCCAGCTTGGTGGCGAAATGGCCGATGTGGCTGGCGTCGTGAGAAATCAGGACGATGGTTTTTCCGAATTGGGCGTTAATTTCACGCAGGGTCTTGTAAAATTGTTCACGGGTGGCCGGGTCGATGGCGGCGGTGGGTTCATCCAGCAGGAGCAAATCGGGGTCGTTGACCATGGCGCGGGCCAGAAACACACGCTGCTGCTGGCCGCCGGAGAGTTCGCCAATCAGCCGTTCAGCCAGGTCGCATACGCCGACGGTTTCCATGGCCTTGATGACTTTGCTGTAGTCTTTGCCGAAAATCATGCGCGGAAAGGACTTGGCTGAAAGGATTCCGGAGGCGACGATTTCGCGGACGGTGGCGGGGAAACCCTTGTGCAGATTGCGTGAGACCTGGGGGACATAGCCGATTTTATTCCACTGGGTGAATCGACGGGCATCCGTGCCGTACAGGGAAATCGAGCCTTCCGTCAGCGGCAGGAGATTCAGGATAGCCTTGAACAGCGTGGTTTTGCCTGAACCATTGGGGCCGATGATAGCCACATAATCGCCCGCGGAGATGGCCAGACTGATACTGCACAGCGCTTCAATCGGGCCATAACGGACACAGACGTTTTTGATTTCGATAAGATTCATACGGTTCGTTCAGGCTTTTTAATCCTGATATCCAAGGCCAAGTTTAAGCCGTTCAAGATTGCCTTCCATAATCTCCAGGTAAGTTACACCTTTGTCAAGCTCTTGTTTGGAGATATTATGAGCGCCATGCAGCAGCAGGAGTTTTGCTCCGGCCCCTTCGGCAATGATTCTGGCGACACGCGGCTCCAGCAGTTCTTCGTAATAAATATAGGACGTGTCGGCTTTTTTGAGTGTCTCGATCATTTCCGTGATTTTTCTGGGTGTGGGCTCAGCATTTGGCGAGAAGCCTGCATAGGGCGACAGGTGTTCTAAGCCATATCGGCGGGCAAAATAGCCAAAGGCGAAGTGGCCGCCGTAAACGATGGTTTTTTTGCTGCATTTTTCGAGTGTGGTGCGGATTTGGGCATCCAGGGCTGCCAGCTTTTCGTTATAAGTCCTGGCGTTGGCAAAATAGTAATCTTTGTTGGCGGGGTCTTTGGCGGCAAAGCCGTCGGCGATGGTGCTGACGATTTGCTGAGCCAGGATGGGGTCAACCCAGATATGGGGATCCTGTCCGCCGTGTTCATGATCGTCTTCGGTTGCAGCTTCATGGTCATGGGCCTCGTCATGATCATGGCCTTCGTCTTTAGCGAGCTGAATATTGGCGCTGGCATTGATGACGATAAGTTCTTTATTTGTAATGCCTTTGAGAATATCCTGGGACCAGGGTTCCATCAGCGGGCCGGTGTAGATGAACATATTGGCCTTGCTGATGCGGACGATGTCACCGGGGCGAGGCTCGAAGGAGTGTGATTCGACTCCGGGGGGCAGCAGCAGTGAGACTTCCGCTTTGTCGCCGGCGATCTGTCTGGCGAAATCATAGAGGGGAAACAGCGTGGTGACGACCTGGAGTTTGCCGGGGGTAGGCGGGGTGCTTTGTTTGCAGCTTGAGCAGCAGGGCAGACACAGATAAATCCCTGCTCCGAACAAGAGAATCCAGATCACCTTTTTCATAACGAACTCCAAGGGATTACATGATATAAATGCGAATCAATTTGCAAATGATAATGCTTTTGCACTTGCATGTCAAGGGCTATTTTTGTATATATAAGGAATGGTGAATAAATCGGATAAAAATACTCCTCAACGAAAGGCGATTGTGCAGGTGTTTATGACCTGTCCGCAGCCGCTGCGTATCGGGGAGATTTTGCAAAAGGCCAGGGAAGTTATTCCAAGTGTTGATCAGGCAACAGTTTATCGCAACATCAAGCGGCTGGTGGAACAGGGCTGGCTGTTGAAGATTACTCATCCGCTTGCCGGGACGATGTACGAACGTTCCGGCAAAGAGCATCATCATCATTTTTACTGTCGCAAATGTGATTCGGTATTTGAATTGCCCGGCTGTGGTATAAATGATGAGCATGTTGCTTTGGCCGGGATGACGGTGGAAGACCACGAAGTTTTTTTCTATGGGGTGTGTCATGGATGCTCCCAAAATCTCCAACGAAAATAATTCATCCATAAACGGTGGACAGGCTTATTCCGATACGGGTATTTCATTGTCGCAACGAGTTCTGGAGGTTGCTCTACTGTTTTTAAGGTTGGGGCTTACGGCCTTTGGCGGGCCGGCGGCGCATATCGCCATGATACCTGGCTGATTCTGGGCGCGGCTGTGCTGGGATTATTGAGCAGGTTGTGACTCTACCAGTAAGGAATTTTTAGCCTTTATCTGGTGTGGGCTTCAAGACTTAGCATCCATTTTTTTGTTTCGAGACCGCCGGGGGCGGAAAAGCCGCATAGGGAGCCATTAGCCGATAAGACACGATGGCAGGGGATAATCAGGGGGATGGGATTGCGGGCCATGACGCCGCCGATAGCTCGGGAGGAATTCGGGGAGCCGACCTGTTCGGCTAATTGTTTGTAAGTAATTTTGTGACCGTATTTTATCTTCATGCAAGCCCGGAGGACTTTCTGGGTAAATGGGGTCAGGCCGGACAGGTCAACCGCTGTCCTGGAAAAATCGACACAATCGCCCTCGTAATAGGCAATGATCTGTGTCTGTAAACCGGGCAGGAGGTTATTGTCAAACACAGGATTGTCAATCCCGGCTAAAAGATAGTCTTCAACGGACGGTCTGGTCTTGAGCGGCAGGCACGTCCGCAACACACCTTTTTCGGTACAGCAAAACCCGAAATACCCCGGCCGGGTTTTGAAAATGGTATATTTTATGTCGTCTGTCATTAAGTCCTTTTCTTCTCAAAGCTTCCATGCTTTTGCGAAGGCCTCAAAGCTGCGGTCGAAGGTTTTTTCCACCGCCGGCGGAAAGCAGCAGCCCGGCAGTTGCCGCATCTTCAGATGATATTGCAGACAGTCGCAGCAGACCCCCTTGTTGGAGCAGGGGTCATAAGTACAGGTACAGTGTGTCATGTTTTTCTGCTTCTTACATTCCATAGAAATTATCCCAATTACAGGTTGCTATTATGTATTACCAATTCCCCCAGGATGAGCCGGGAGAGAATCCAAATTTTATCACTTCGTATCCTTTGCTGGTTGCCCAGCTTTCAGCGGCGGAGTAGAGGGTTTGATTGCCGCTGCTCAGAAACAGATTGGCTATGCCAACTGCTATGTTGTCATTGGTTATGCTGTTTAAACGGCCAATCATCGGGGAGACCATCTCGTCCAGTCCCATGCCAATCGAAAGACGCATTATCGCATTCATCGCCGACATGTTCTCTGAATTCAGGGCATTCATGAATGCCTCTTTGCCTTTGGGATCGCTCCAGAGTTTTTTCAGTGCGGCTTTATCCTGTTTGAGATTGGCCACAATCAATTCTTCTTCGGGGGTCTGGGGTTTCCAGCCGGTCTTTTCGGCGCCGGCCAGTAGATCCGGCGAGCCGTGCCACTTTTTCACACAGTCCAGCATGACCGGATAGGCCCGCGCATCCCCCATTTTGTTGAGGGCTTTGGCGACGCCGCTGGAGCAATTTTTCTTGAGTTCGGCCAGCAGCAAATCCGCCCCCTCGGGACCCAGTTGTGCACATTTATCCCAATCTTCGCAAGCGGAATAATACAAGACTTTATCGCGAACCGTCTGAGGCTGCCAGTTGCGTTCTTTGAGGATGGCCAGAATCTTGTCTTTCTGGAATGGGTCGGCCAGCGATTCTGCAAATGCCGAATCGATACGCGGGTCTTTGAACTTACTCAGGACATCAATCACTTTGTCCTGCACCGTGTGATCGTTTTTCTTAAACAGCTCAATCAATGGCTCGACGATGGAAGGATCGTTGAATTGAGCGAGGGCTTCAACGGCTTTCCGGCGTGTGACAAAACTATTGGACGACAATCCTTTCAGAAGCGGTTTGAGCGTATCGGGATGCTTGATTTTAAGCAGTGCGGTCATCGCTTCGTTATCCGTGAAAGGCGATTGCATGGCCTGCTCCAGATAAGGGATGGCTTTGGGATTGCCGGTGTTGCCAAGGGCTTCGATGGCTTCCCGTTTGATGGCGTTGTCCTGGGTGAATTTTCCGATCAATTCGACGGCATAATCCGTTCCAATCCAGCCAAGGTCCCGAATCGCCTGTTTCACAACAGTTTGATCCTGGTTGTTCAGCGTCATTTCAATGGGGCGAATCACGGTCTTACTTTGATAGGCGGCCAGTGCCTTGCCTGCGGCTTTGCAGACATTTTCGTCGCCGTCCCGCAATGCCGCCAGCAGTGGACGAACGGCTTTGGCGTCGGTAATTTGCCCGAGAGCTTCAATGGCCGTGATCTTGACCGAGTCCTGCATGGAGGAGGCATATTCGGCCGTGGATTGCGTCAGTTGGTTTTCCGCCATCCGGGCATTGACGGCCTTGCGGTCCTGTTCATTGAGTCCTGCCAGCACTTCCTGTACCGACGATTCAACGGCACTGTCGCCGGTTTCCGTTAAAGCGGCAGCCGCCAGCCCCCTGACTTTCGGGTCGGCGTCTTTGAGCAGGGCAATCAGGGGATCCAGTCCGTGATTTTCACCCAGATTGTCAAGGGCCTTCTTTGCATCTCTTTTAAGAAAGGTATCATCCGCATTGGTCAGCAGATTTAAATATTTGACGCTCTCATATCCGCCCAGCGTGACCAGTAGTTCGACGGCGTCGTGTTTGAGAAACGGGTCGGATAAGGCGGCTTTATAAAGCGGTTCTGCGGCACGCGGGTCTCCGATTTTGGCCAGTGCTGCAGATGCGGCCTTAGTTGTAAAAGTGTCACGCCCGGCTGCTGATGCCCCTTTGCGATCTGATTCGGTTGGTAAATATTTCAGCAGCGTCGGAACGACCTTCGGATCCCCGATTTCGCCGAGAGCTTGGATTACCTTGCTGTGTGTTTGTCCAAAGTCCTCTTCCTTAAGCAGTGCCAGCAGCGGCTCAACGGCGCGTTTATCCCGTGTGGCGCCGAGGGCTTCGATAGCCTTTTGTTTTTCAATAAAATTCTTGGCCGTGCGTATATCCGCAATAAGCTGCTTGAGTGTAGCAGGCGGTGTGGACGCCGTTGGGGCGGAATGTTTGTCTCCCCCGGCACAGGCCTGTTTGGCTTTGCTGATTTTTTCAGCGGCCGGGTCGAGGGGGACATTGGGCTGCACCGTCGTTTTCGTGGTCTTTGTCGAATCCGCAGACAACAGGGCAATCAGCGGCTCGACGGCGCGTTTGTCTTTCAATTGGCCGAGTTGTTCAATAGCCTGACATTGAACCAGCGGATCGGGGTCTTTGAGCTGGCTAATCAGGTCGTCAACCGGATCGGCCCATGAAAACGCAGTAAGCGACAATACCCATGCAAACAATACAACCAACATCCGGACAGTCTTCATTGAAAACTCCTGCTATTGTGATTATTTTTGGGGAACCGATGGTAACCCTATAACATAAACAGGGGTTTGTCAAGACGGGAATCTTACCCAAAATGCAGCTCGATGATTTCCTTGTCGGTCAGTTCGTGGTCGCGTGGTACGCTCTGGCCGTCGTGAACAGTGGCTGAGTGCCAGGCTCTGGCGGATTTGAGCGTCTCGGCCAATTGCCGATGAATGTGATAGGCTAAATCCAGTACCGTAGAGCCTCGCGGCAGGGTAAACGGTTCTTTCATGTCCGGTTCCTTGCCGGGCTTTTTGGCATAAATACGCACCACGTCAAGGATTTCAAAACAGCGTCGAGCAAACATGTCAAGGCCTGCTGCCGTTTTGGTGCTGATTTCGATATATTCAAAGGGTCGGGAGGTCAATTCTTTCAGTGTGTCCAGCGTGCCGGGCGGGGCGATGTCGGATTTGGTGGCGACAACCAGAGTCGGGCGGGCCAGATGAACCCATTCGGCATCTTTTTCGTCATCCAGCGGCGGCAGCAATTTATGCGAATCCAGATATGTTGTACAGACTTCCATCTGTTCCAGCACGTCCCCGGAAAGGTCGATGATGATGGCTATAATGTCGGCACTGCGAAGCGTATTAACCAATCCGGAGGGGGCAAAATCCGCGGTAATCGGAGGTGTGTCCACCAATTGAATCTGGACATCCTCGAATTTCATCATTCCCGGCAGGGGCTTTTCGGTGGTGAAAGGATAATCCGCGACATGGACCTGGGCGTTGGTCAGCTCGGCCAGAATGGAGCTTTTGCCGGTATTGGGCATGCCGATCAGGACGATCTGTCCTGCTCCGCTTCTGGGAATATGGAAGACATCGACATGTTTGACAGCCCCTTTCTTGCCCCCGGATTCAAGCGAAGCCTTGATTTTGCTCATCTTGCGCTTGATATCGGCCTGAAGACTTTCGGTTCCCTTGTGTTTGGGGATGACGCGGAGCATCTCCTCCAGTGCGGCCAGTTTTTCCTCCTCTGTCGCGGCACTGCGATACCAGTCTTCGGCTTTCTTGTAATCCGGGGTTAGATTTGCGGGCAAAACGCCTCTCCTTTCAAGAAATTGTACGGTTTCTTATACGCTGAATTATATAAGAAATTGATTCAATCTTCAAGCCGGCAAATCAAAGTCCCTCCGGTAATTCCAAAAAAAAGGGTGAAGCGTTGCGGCTTCACCCTCGATTTATTCGGTTATTGAACCGGCACTTTAAATACCGTATTGCTGACCGGCGGGACGGTGATTTTGCCCGTCAGGTCAGTGTCCGGCAGCGGGACGATATTGACTTCCAATGGTTTGCCCGCATCGTTATAGGCCAGCACATTGGGATTGGTAATAATCCACCCTTTGGCCTTGCCGGCAACGGCCAGCCCCTTCAGATTGAGGGTGATTTCATAGGTGTCATACGTGGCATTGACCAGGCCAATGGTCATGTATTTGCGGTCTTCGGTCAGTGCAGCCGAAACATCCAGCTTCGTGTTCCAACCGCTGACGTTCAGCGGAAGGGTGCCGAATTCGCGACGATACAGAATCAGCGGCATGGCCGTTGAATCGAGGAAGGCCTCGGTCTTGGTGGTCTTGATGCAGCCGATGACGTTGACGGTCTGGGCATAGTTGGCCATGAAAATAATATCCGAGTTTCGGAAATACTCATGCAGCCCGGCGGCGATGCCCAGCGCATCTTTCATGAAATACCGCGTGCCCAGTTCGCCGAAGACATGCGGGCCGTACCAGTAGTTCCATTCATCCAGCGCGATGCGGATGTCTTTTTCCTTCAGGCCGGGGATGGTTTCCCGGTATCGGCGATGGGCATCGGCCTTGCTCTTGACCATTTCCGGCATCCAGCTGACGTGTGCGGTCAGATCGCCGCGGGTCTGACAATAGAAGTGCTCGCTGATCAGATCCATGTGGTCGGCGCAGTGTCTGAGCATGCCTTCCGTCCAGCCGCCGCCCAGGTCGCCCGAGCCGACGGTCTTGATGGTCGGGTCCACCTTGCGCATCATTTCTTCGACCCAGTTATGCTTGAGGACATAATGTTCAAGCTGCATATAGCCAAGCTGCCAGCGTCCCCACATTTCGTTGCCGACGCACCACCACTTGACTTTGAACGGTTCCCGACTGCCGTTTTGAGCACGCCATTTGCCCATCGGTGTATCGGCCAGGCCGTTGGCGTATTCGACTTCCGCTGCGGCCGAATAGGCATCCCCAAAACCGGTATTGACTGCAATCATCGGCTCGGCATTGATGAGTTTGCAGAATTCGATGAATTCATGCATCCCGACGTCGTTGGTTTCAATACCCGTCCAGGCCGGATTGGTGCGGGTGGGTCGTCGGTCGCGGTCCCCCAGGCCGTCGCGCCAGTCATAGCCGCTGACAAAGTTGCCGCCCGGCCAGCGATAAACCGGCGAATCAAGCTGCTTGAGCAGCTCGAGGGTGTCCTTGCGGAAGCCTTTGATGTTGTCGGCCGGCATCAGCGATACGGCTCCAATGACAAAGGACCCGTTGCCTGTACCCATAATTTCAAGACGTGCATTGCTCGCATCGGCGCCGGCGGTAAATTCAAAATCGTAGGTCTGATAATTCTTGCCGGGCTTTTTGAGTGTCACGGTCTGGCGGCCCTTGTCGCCGTCGGCCCAGACCAGGCTGACCTGAACAGGGCCAACCGAGCCTTCACCCCGCATGATTACCCGGCCGGTGTAGTTTTTGCCCTTAATCAGGGCCAGTTCTTCCTGATAAATGCCCGCCGGCGTACCGCTCAGAGTAATCTGCGGACTGTGATTGCCGGACAGCGGATTTTCAGTGGTCATCACGACCACGCCGGAGGGGCCGGCGATTTTCCATGGCGAGGCCCGCAGGACACGAGCTCCGGCGCCGGTGGTTTGCCAGATATCGCCCGGCGCGGGAACCGGAAAATAGAATTTGCGGTCTTCCAGCATTTCCGCCCAGATGCCGCCGTAGATACACTGGCCCAGATGTTCAATGAACTGGCCGTAGATATATTTGGAAATCGGCTCGAAGGTCTTTGATGAATCGATCTGAATGTCGATGCCGACGGTTTTGGATTCCGGCTTAATGACCTCCAGCAGGGTCAGTTCGATATCGTCAAACCAGGCTTTGCCCGAGGCCTGGCCCCAGCCGCCGAACAGGCAATTGATTTGCAGCGAGTCGTTGCCGTCGGCCATAAATTCGCATTCCACCCGGGTCCAGTCCTGGGTACCTGTGATGGATTTGGTTCGCGCCGCGTCAATCCCATGAGCATTGAGCTGGACGCCCTGGCCGGTGGTGGGGGTTACGTTTTCGGTTTTGATCCAGCCGGTCAGGCGATATTTGCCGAAGGGATTGGCCGGAACCGTCTGTGACCAGGACGCATCCGCGCCGTCTTTGGATTCGATCATGACACTGCGGGCCTCGCTGTGTCCGCCTTCGAATACCCTGAACTCGGCAGTGCCTGCCCATGTATTTTGTGTCCAGCCGCGTGCCGAGTCGCCTCGTATGGCTTCAAACGAGGGATTTCTCAAGAGATTTTCCGCACAGACAAGTCCGGATAAACATAAAAGGGTAAGGATAAAATGCGATGTGGTTAGGATGCTTTTGCGTCTCATACCAGTCTCCTGTAAAAAAAGTCAGCGTTTCCTTACAATATTCGGCAACAATTATATAGTATGACTTGAACGCATTCAATGACATTACAGTACTTCTGGAAAAATGATTCATGGATGAAGCTGACCTGAATTGTCAGAAATAAAAAAGGCAGGCCCTGAAAGCCTGCCTCTATGGATTTGCAGTGTAGAATGATTATTCTGCAACGAGTTGGGCGACCATATCACCTACCTGGGTGGTCGAGTAGCCCATTTTACCAGCCGCGAGGGATTTGAGCTTGTTGGCGGTAATATTCCGTACGGCCTGGTCAATTTTGGCTGCGGCTTTGGTTTCGCCGAGGGTTTCGAGCATCATCTGCATGGCACAAATCGCGGCCAGCGGATTGATGACGTTCTGGCCGGTGTACTTGGGGGCACTGCCGCCGATAGGTTCAAACATCGAAACGCCTTCGGGATTAATGTTGCCGCCGGCGGCGATTCCCATGCCGCCCTGCGTGATGGCGCCCAGGTCGGTGATGATGTCGCCGAACAGGTTGCCGGTAACCAGTACATCAAACCATTCGGGACTCTTGACCATCCACATACAGGTCGCATCCACGTGGTAATAATCCCGGCGGATATCCGGATAGTATTTCTCGCCCATTTCATGGAATGCCCGTTCCCACAGGTCATAGACGAATGTCAGCACGTTGGTCTTGCCGACGAGGGCCAGGGTGTTTTCCTTGCCGACGCCGCGGGCTTTTTTGCCGTACTTGCGGGCGTATTCAAAGGCATATTTCAGACAGCGATCCACCTGATACCGGCTATAGACCGCCGTCTGGGTGGCCACTTCGTGCGGTGTACCTTTCATCATTAGACCGCCGGAGCCGGTATAGATGTCGCCGGAGTTTTCACGAATGACGGCGTAATCGATTTCTTTTGGGCCTTTGTCCTTGATAGGGCATTCGACGCCGGGCAGAAGACGTACCGGACGCAGGTTGATATATTGATCCAGCGCAAATCGCATTCCCAGCAGCAGGCCTTTTTCCAGAATCCCGGGCTTGACATCCGGATGGCCGATGGCGCCCAGCAGGATGGCGTCATGCTTTTTCAGTTCCTCAATGGCCCCGTCGGGCAGCACCTCGCCGGTGCGTTTGTAGCGTTCGCCGCCGAAATCATAGTCGGTTTTTTCAGTTTTAAAGCCGAATTTGGCCGCCGCAGCGTCCATGACCTTCACCGCCTCGGCGGTCACTTCCGGCCCGGTGCCGTCGCCGCCGATGATTGCGATTTTATACGTCTTCATAAATTTCATATCCTTTCTTGATACGATTGGTTGATCGTTTATTCCATAAGGAAAAAGGTAAAGGGCAAAAGGTAATAGTACAAGGAAAAAGGCAAATTAACGTTTTCCTTTGCATCGCAGAATACTGGAGGCCAGTATTTTTGAAAACTCATCTAATTCATTTAAGAACCAGTCTGTTTTGTCCTTTGTAGTCCGTTTACTATCACGCAAAAGGGCTATCCACATTTTGCTTTCGTTTGCAGATTTCAGGGAAATCGTCAGAAAATTAGTAAACTCCTTTTTGCTGCTGGCTGATTGACCTTCAACATAGTTGGACAGGATGCTGGTTCCACTTCTGAGAAGCTGATCACTAATACGCTTTGAAACCATATCGACTTTTAAGTTGTCGATAAATTCAATAAGCTTCAATGCGAAAGAATATAGCCGTCTTTTGAAGTCTTTTACAAATATTTCCTTTTCACCTGTCATTTTCCCCTTTACCCTTTTACTTTTTCCTTTTTATATGTTCCAGCAGTCCACCGTCTTTGATGATTGCCAAGGCAAAGTCCGGCAGGGGATTGAACTGGATCGTCATTTTCTGGGTCTTGTTATTGATGAGACCTTTTTCGTAGTCAATCTCCAGTTCGTCGCCATCTTTGATTTTTTTGACTGCATCCGGCAGTTCAATCGGGTAAAAACCGCAATCGATGCAGTTGCGATAAAAAATGCGGGCGAACGAATGGGCGATCACCGCGCCGACCTTGGCGCCCTGAATCGACCAGACGGCGTGTTCACGGCTGGAGCCGCAGCCGAAGTCGTCGCCGCAGACAATCACATCGCCGGGCTTGCATTTCTTGACAAAATCCGTGTCAAGGTCCTCCATGCAGTGTTTGGCCAGTTCGGCCGCATCGTCGGTATTCAAATACCGCGCCGGTATAATCTCATCGGTATTCACGTGATCGCGTTTATATACATGTGCTTTTGCCATCGTTATCTCCTAAAAATTTAAAATCAAAATATAAATATCAAAATGACAAATCAAAGATTAAAATTGTTTTGATTTCTTCAAGTTCAATGCAAAACAGCAAATTACCTTGTAATCTTTTTGAAATTCTCTTTGTCATTTTGCATTTTCATTTTTGATATTTGATTTTATTCTTACAGGTACTTTCTCGGGTCCGCCAGTTTGCCTTCCACGGCACTGGCTGCGGCGGTCGCCGGGCTGGCCAGGTACACTTCGCTCTTGGGACTGCCCATCCGGCCGACAAAGTTGCGGTTGGTGGTGCTGATGCACTTTTCGCCCGCCGCCAGGATGCCCATAAATCCGCCCAGACAGGCCCCGCAGGTCGGTGCGCTGATGACACAACCGGCTTCATAGAAAATATCGAACAAGCCTTCGTTCATCGCCTGCTTCCAGATTTCCGGCGTCGCCGGCACGACAATCGTGCGAATCTTCACCTGGCGGCCTTTCAGGATGCCCGCAACGACACGCAGATCTTCAATGCGACCGTTGGTGCAGCTTCCGATGTAGCATTGATCCATCGCCAGCCCTGCACATTCGCCGATGACTTTGCCGTTGCTGGGCAGATGCGGGAATGCCACCAGCGGCTCCAGCGTCGAGCAATCCACCGTATCGGAATGTATATACGATGCATCCGCATCCGATTCATAGACCGTGTAATCCTGTTTGCCTTTGAGCCGGCCGTCGAGGTATTCTTTGGTAATCTCATCGAAGCCGATAATGCCGTTTTTGCCGCCGGCCTCGATGGCCATATTTGTAATGGTCATCCGGGCTTCCATGCTCAGGGTCTTAATTGTCGGCCCGACAAATTCCATCGCCCGGTACAGGGCGCCGTCGGTGCCGATACGGCGAATGACTTCCAGGATAATGTCTTTGCTGTAAACACCCGTGCGGAGCTTGCCGGTCAGTGTGAATTTCATGGATGCCGGGACTTTGAACCAGAGCTGCCCTGTGGCAATCGATGCCGCCAGGTCGGTCGAGCCGATACCGGTTGAAAATGCCGCAAATGCACCGTAAGTACACGTGTGCGAATCGCCGCCGACGATGACTTCGCCCGGACGAATATGCCCCTGTTCCGGCAGCAGGGCGTGACAGACGCCGGCCTTGCCCAGCGGATAATAATACTTGATGCCTTTGTCTTTGGCCCAGGCGTCCAGCCGTTTATGCAGCTCAGCGCTTTTAATGTCCTTGGGCGGCTGGAAGTGATCCGGCGTCACGGCGATTTTTTCCGTGTCGAAAACGCGGTCGATATCATGCTCTTTGAGCATCGAGATCGCCGGCGGTGTCGTCACATCGTGACACATGACCATGTCAATTTTGGCATTTACCAGATCGCCGGGCCGAACCGTGTTTTTTCCGCCCGCCCGAGCGAAAATTTTTTCCGTTATTGTCATTCCCATAAAAAACTCCTGAAGATCTCACTTGATTGCTCATTGTTCTTAGGCAGGTTTTTATTGCTATAAACTACGAACTAAGAACTCCGAACTACTATAATTGTACTTTCGTTTCATTCTGTTTGATTGTATCCGCCGCTGCCATCCGATTCAGTGCATCGACGTATGCCTTGGCGCTGGCTTCGATAATATCCGTCGAAACGCCGCGTCCGATAAAGACCCGGCCTTTGCCATTGGCAATGCGAACATTGGCCTCGCCGAGTGCCTCTTTGCCTTCGGTAATGGCCCGAATCGAATAATTTTCCAGCTTCGGGGATTGCCCTGTCGCCTGACGAATGGCTTCGTATGCCGCATCCACCGGCCCATCGCCCAATGCAACCGCCAGTTTCACGCCATCTTTGGTCTTGATCTTGACACTTGCCGTCGGCAGGGTGCCTGTCCCGCTGGCTACGTGTAGATATTCCAATTGATACGTCTGTTCTATCCCGCGCGATTCATCGCTGATAATCGCGGCAATATCTTCATCGAATATCTCTTTTTTCTTGTCGGCAATCTCGACGAATTTCAGATATGCCGCATCCAGTTCGTCTTTGGTCAGGTTAAAGCCCAATTGTTTACACCGGTCGGCAAAACCGTGCCTGCCGGAGTGTCTGCCGAGGACCATTCTGGACCCTTCGAGTCCAATCATCTCCGGCGTCATAATTTCATAGGTTTCACGTTTCTTCAAGATGCCGTCCACGTGAATGCCGGATTCGTGGGCAAAGGCATTTTTACCGACAATGGCTTTGTTTGGTTGAATGACAAAGCCAGTCAATTGAGATACCAACTGGCTGGTACGGTAAATCTCGGTTGTCTTAATTCCGGTCGTAATATTCGGGAAAAAGTCCGGCCGGGTATGGATCGCCATGACGATTTCTTCCATGGATGCATTGCCCGCCCGCTCACCAATGCCGTTAATCGTGCATTCGACCTGACGCGCACCATTGCGAACACCGGCCAGTGAATTGGCTGAGGCCATTCCTAAGTCATTGTGACAGTGGGTACTTATGACAGCTTTATTAATGCCTTTGACGTTTTCTTTGAGCTTGGCGATAATCTGTCCGTATTCGTAGGGCAATACATACCCTACGGTATCCGGAATATTCAGCGTGGTCGCGCCGGCTTCGATGACTGCGGCCAGAATCTCATATAAGAAGGATAAGTCGCTGCGGCAGGCATCCTCTGGCGAGAATTCGACATTGTCGGTATATTGTGTTGCGTATTTCACAGCCTCGACGGCCATTTTCAAGACCTGATCCGGCGTCTTTTTGAGTTTGTACTCCATGTGGATCGGGCTTGTCGCAATAAACGTATGGATACGACGTTTTTTCGCAGGGGCCAGGGCCTTGCCTGCGGCGTCGATATCTTTTTCGTTGGCGCGGGCCAGACCGCAAATCACTGGCCCCTGAATCTGTTCGGCAACCAGCTTGGTCGCGTCGAACTGGGCCGGCGAGGACACGGGAAAACCCGCCTCAATTACATGGACACCCAGCCGTGCCAACTGCTGGGCAACCTCGAGTTTCTCGCTGATAGACATCGAGGCGCCCGGCGCCTGTTCCCCATCGCGTAAGGTTGTATCAAATATCAATACCTGATCTGAAGACATATTTTTGGACTCCTATTTTAATTGGGCCAAACCAGAATGCGGATTATGCCCGAAAATGGATGAAATTTCCAGTAGAAACTATAAAACGACATTGGTTGTGTAGAATTGGGGTTATTATCCTGCGCCTTAGGGGCGCAGGATAAGCAGCAGGGCTAAGCCCTGAATACGAACGGTATGAATTGTATTCGTTTGCTGCTTCATTGCTTCTTATATAAGCAAATCGGCTAAAAAAAGCAAGGAGATTATTGTTAATTCAAACGGATGGCACTTGTCAGCCCGGCAGGATTTTGAGCAGTTCGGCATTGGTGGGGTATTTTCGCAGGGCGGCGGTCAGGGTGTTCATGGCTTCGATAGGCCTGTAGTTAAACAATCCTTTGCGGAGGTTGGCCAGCTTCTTGCTGTTGGCTGGGCCCCAGAGGACTTCGTCCATCCGTGTGCCGGACGCAGGAATATCAATCGCGGGGAATGTTCGCCGCTCGGCCATTTCGCGGGACAGAATGACTTCGCTGTTGCCGGTGCCCTTGAATTCTTCAAAGATGAGCTGGTCCATCCGCGAGCCGGTATCGATCAGGGCAGTAGCGATGATGGTGACTGAGCCGCCGTTTTCGATCTTGCGGGCCATGCCCAGAAAACGACGGGGGATTTCGAGTACGCCTGCTTCAAGCCCGCCGGACATGATGCGGCCGGTGCCGGAGCCTTTGCGATTGAACGCACGGCCCATGCGGGTGAGAGAGTCCACCAGCACGGTGATATCCCGCCCGCATTCAAGCTGCACTTTGATATACGCCAGGAGAATCTCGGCCAGTTCGACATGTTCGTCGATGCTCTGATCGATGGAGGAGGCCACCACCGTCGCACCTTCGACGCCTCGCTTGAAGTACGTTACTTCTTCAGGCCGCTCATCAATCAGCAGCACGATTACCCGGGCTTTCGGATCATCGGCAAGGATGGCTTTGGCTAATTGCGACAGCATCGTGGTCTTGCCGGCCTTGGGTGGCGAGACGATCAGGCCGCGGGTGCCTTTACCCATCGGGGCGATCAGGTCCACGATGCGCATCGCAGGCTCACCGCATTTTTCAAGGTCGAACCGCTGATAGGGCGCCACGGCAGTCAGTTCCTGATAGGGAATGCGTTTTTTGAATTGCTCAACCGTCAGGCCGCACACGCTTTCCACTTTATCGAGCAGGACCAGATTGCGGTCTGTTCGTGTGGTGCCGCAGACTTCCGCGCCTTCGATAAGGCCGCATTGACGCACCAGGGCTATGGGAACGATGACATCCCGCCCGCCTGGCCGGAATGAACGGGCCGGGTCACGCAGCACAAAGCCGCCTTTAAATGTCTTTTTAACAACGCCGGTAATTAACTCGGGCATGAAATCTCCATCCATGTATTATGACACTAAAAACGTATTTTCAGTAACATACCAAACTAATCATGAAAAATCGAGAGCTTTATTCCTATTGAGCCCTAATCTTGTCCCTTGACCTTTGGGCAGGGGTGATATACAGTATCCCTTTCAAATACAGTGAGCCGCCTTTGACGTATCAAGGGCCGCGGCTTAGATCAAACTTATAAATTCCGGACAGGCAGAAATAGAATACCAGTTGAGCCATATCCGGTTTAGGATTTCCTACATTAAAGGGAACTGACGATGAAAGCATTGGTAAAAAAAGAAGCCAAAGAAGGCTTGTGGCTGCAGGACGTTCCGGTCCCGCAGATCGGCATCAATGATGTGCTGATTAAGGTGCTCAAGACCGCCATTTGCGGCACGGATGTGCATATTTATAACTGGGACAAGTGGGCCCAGAACACGATCAAAACGCCCATGACCATCGGCCATGAGTTCGTCGGCGAGATTGTCGAGATGGGCAGCAATGTTCACGATTTCAAAATCGGCGATATTGTCAGTGCCGAAGGGCATGTCGTCTGCGGGCGATGCCGCAATTGTCTGGCCGGACGGCGGCATCTGTGCCATTCCCCCAAGGGCATCGGCGTCAACCGCGATGGGGCGTTTGCAGAATTTATCTCGGTACCGGTGACCAATATCTGGTACTGCGACAAGTCGATTCCGCTGGATGTGATAAGCTGCTTTGACCCGCTGGGCAACGCGGTGCATACCGCTCTGACCTTCAACCTGGTCGGCGAAGATGTCCTGATTACCGGGGCCGGGCCGATTGGCTGCATGGCTGCCGGTGTTGCCCGTCAGGTGGGGGCACGCCATGTGGTCGTGACGGATATGAATCCCGGCCGGCTGGAACTGGCCAAAAAGATGGGGGCTACCCTGACCGTGGACGTCCGCAGCGAGACGCTTGCCCAGGCCCAGCAGAAACTCGGCATGAAAGAAGGCTTTGATGTGGGTATGGAGATGTCCGGCAGTCCCCAGGCCCTCAACGATATGCTGACCAATATGGCTCACGGCGGCAAGATTGCCCTGCTGGGGATTCTGCCTCCGTCGCAGGTGGATTGGAATACGGTGATTTTTAACGGCCTGACACTGACCGGCATTTACGGACGGCTGATGTACGAAACGTGGTATAAAGTCACGATGCTCATTCAGGGCGGGCTGGATATCTCGCCGCTGATTACGCATCATTTCCACTATACCGAATTCGAAAAGGGATTCGAGGCGCTGCGTTCCGGCGGCGGATGCAAAGTCGTTCTGAACTGGGCCTAAGTTTAAACGGAGACAGAAGTCATGTATCAATCGATGAAAACGCATTTGAGCGAAACGCTTGACCAGATTCGCCGTGACGGTCTGTATAAAAACGAGCGGATTATTGTCAGCCCGCAAAAGAACCGTATTACCGTGAAGCCGGACCGGCCGGTGCTGAATTTCTGCGCCAATAATTATCTGGGCCTGTCCGACAATCCGGAGATTATCAAGGCCGCTGCGGGCAGTTATGGCAAGTGGGGCTTTGGGCTTTCGTCGGTGCGATTCATCTGCGGCACCCAGCAGATACACAAGAATCTCGAAGCGAAGGTGTCGCAGTTTCTGGGTACCGAGGACACGATTCTGTACAGCTCCTGTTTTGATGCCAACGGCGGTGTTTTTGAAACGCTGCTTGGCCCCGAAGATGCCATCATCAGTGATGAGCTCAATCACGCCAGCATCATCGATGGCATTCGCCTGTGCAAGGCTCAGCGTTATCGCTACAAAAACAGCGATATGGCCGACCTCGAAGCCAAACTCAAAGAAGCGTCCAATGCCCGCCTGCGTCTGATTGCCACCGATGGTGTTTTTTCGATGGATGGCTATGTGGCCCGTCTGGATGAAATCTGCGACCTGGCCGACAAGTATGATGCGGCGGTGATGATTGACGATTGCCACGCCACCGGCGTCATCGGCAAAACCGGCCGGGGCACGCCCGAATATCGCGGCGTCATGGGCCGGGTGGATATCATTACCGGTACCTTCGGCAAGGCCCTCGGCGGAGCCAGCGGCGGATTCGTCTCGGCACGCAAAGAAATCGTGGACCTGCTCCGCCAGCGCAGCCGTCCGTATCTGTTTTCCAACTCGCTGGCACCGGCGATTGTGTGTGCCTCACTGCGGGCGCTGGAGATGCTGTCCGAATCAACGGCCCTGCTGGACCGCCTGCATGAAAATACAGCCTATTTCCGTCAGCGGATTCAGAAGACAGGCCTCAAGGTCCTGCCCGGCGACCATCCCATCACGCCGATTATTCTCGGTGATGCGGTCCTGGCTCAGAAAATGGCCGCCCGACTGCTCGAAGAAGGGATTTACGTGATTGGCTTTTTCTTTCCGGTCGTCCCCAAAGGACAGGCCCGCATCCGCACCCAGATATCCGCGGCGCATACCAAAGAAGACCTCGATTTTGCGGTCGAAAAATTCCAGCAGGTCGGCAAAGAACTGAACCTCTGCTGAAATTCAGGGTAATTCCAAGAGCGGGTCGGGTGGTCGGCTCGCATTCTCTGGTAGGCGATAGAGTATATCTCTCGAATTTCGGGTTTGACAAAAGCCGTCCGAGGCGGGACAATGTTGCCTATCTTGTTAAGCCAAATGGAATTGGAGACGGCCTATGCGAATGGTACATCTGGCACCGGGGGCGGGAGGCGGTTTTTATTGCGAAAATTGCGTTCGCGATGCAATGATGCTGCGTCAATTGTGCCGGCTGGGGCATGATGCCATTGCCTTGCCGATGTATTTGCCGGCCGGCCCCGAGCAGCAGGACATTCCGAAGGGGCCGTTGTTTTTCGGGGGTATCAATGTCTATCTCCAGCAAAAGCTGGGCCTTTTTCGGCATACACCGCGCTGGCTGGATGCCATTCTGGATTCGCCGCGGCTGTTATCACGAGCAGCCCGCCAGGCGGGGGTGTCCAATGTCAAGCAATTAGGCCAAACCACGATCTCGATGCTTCAGGGGGAACATGGCAAACAGGTCAAGGAATTGGAACGACTGATAGAGTGGCTGATTCTGCCGGAAAACCGGCCCGATGTGGTGGTCTTGTCCAATGCCCTGTTGATGGGAGTGGCCGGGCCGATTCGACAAAAACTGGGCTGTGCGGTGGTCAGCCTGCTGCAGGATGAAGACGGTTTTATCGATGGGCTGGGCCAGCCATGGTCGGGGCAGGTCTGGGAGCTGATGCGGCGGTGTGCGGCGGAAGTGGATTTGTTTGTCGCAGTAAGCCGGTATTATCAGAAATTGATGGCCGAAAAACTGGCCCTGCCGACAGAGCGGATTCAGGCTGCTTATCCGGGGCTGGAGTTATCGGATTACCCCGCGGGACGAAAAAATGCCGGCATCCTGACGCTCGGTTACCTGGCACGCCTTTGCCCGGATAACGGGTTCGATTTGCTGGTCGATGCCGTCATCGGGCTGGCAGCCGAGCCGGGATTGCCCGCAGTGCGGCTGATAGCCAGCGGCGGACAGACCGCAGCCGACTCAGCGTATATTGATTCGGTCAAGGAAAAGATTCAGGCGGCGGGCTTGCAGGAGCGTGTAGAGTTTCGGGAGGATTTCAGTCTCGACAGCCGCAAGACATTCTTCCAGACGATTGATTTAGTGTGTGTGCCGTTTCGCAAGCCCGCGGCCTACGGATTATGCGTACTGGAATCCATGGCCAGCGGCGTGGGCTTTATCGCACCGGCAGCGGGGGTGTTTCCCGAGTACGCCGACTGCAGCGGGGCGGGAATTCTGGTCGAACCCAATTCCTGTCCGCATCTGATGGCCGCTCTGCGGGGGCTGATCTGCAATCCCGCTAAAATCCACGACATGGGCCAAAAAGGCCGTCAGGCGGCCCAACAGCATTTCGATATCAAAATCAATTCCAAACAGTACCTCAACCTACTGGAAGGAGTCATGCGAAAATGAGTGATTTCCTGTTACAGATTAAAGGACTTCAAAAAAAGTATTCCGAAACCGCCGGTGAAACCGAGGTGCTCAGGGGCATTGATCTGGAGGTTCCGCGGGGCCGGTCGGTGGCGATTGTCGGGCCGTCCGGATGCGGCAAGAGCACGCTATTGAACATTCTGGGCCTGCTGGATAAGCCGACGGCGGGGACGGTGTCGCTGGATGGCCAGGATTATGCGGGCCTGAGCGAAGCCGCAGCCGCCAAAGTCCGCAACCTGCGGATCGGATTTGTTTTTCAGATGCACCATCTCCTGCCGCAATGCAGCGTGCTTGAAAATGTGCTGATTCCCACGCTGGCGGGCAATACCAAAGCGTCGCAAAAGGAAATGCTGTACTATGCGGCGGAATTGCTGGACCGGGTCGGCCTGACGGGGCGGATGAATTATCTGCCCGGCCAGCTCAGCGCCGGGCAGCGGCAGCGGGCGGCCCTGGTGCGGGCACTGATCAATAAGCCCGCTATGCTGTTGGCCGACGAGCCGACGGGGGCGCTGGACCATGCGGCGGCCGAACAGATTGCCAAACTGATGGTGGAATTGAATCAGCAGGAAAAGCTGACGCTGATTGTGGTGACCCATTCGATGGACCTGGCCAGAAAGATGGATCGGCGCTACGAACTGGCCGACGGCCTGCTCAAGACATTATGACCATAGCGATTTTGGCTCAACGGGGGTAGCGGGCCGAATCGATTGAGGCGAAAAAGATGAAGATGATTCAACTGGCACGACGGGGGTTTCGGTTTTACTGGAAGTCGCATGCGGCGGCGGGGCTGGCGATTCTGGTGGCTGCGGCGGTATTGACAGGAGCCATGTCGGTAGGCGATTCGATCAAGGCCAGCCTCCTGCGGCAGGCGCAGTGGCGGCTGGGCAAAACCCGGCTGGCCGTGGCGCATTCGGGATTGTTCCGGGCGGACCTGGCCGGCGACCTGGCAGCCGGTTTGCGAATATCTGTAGCGCCGGTGCTGCTCAGCCAGGGGTTTGCGGATTCACCCGATGGCACGATGCGGGTCGGTGATGTCCAGGTGCTGGGAGTCGATGAACGGTTCTGGAGTCTGGGACCCGGGCAGGGGAAAGACCCGCTGAAGGGACTGGACTCGCAGGTGGCAATCAGTGAGCCGCTGGCCCGCCGGCTCAATCTTGCTGTGGGTCAGGATATTCTGGTGCGGCTCAGTACGACCGGCGGCATGCCCATCGAGGCGGTTCTGGCCCCTGAACAGCAGCGGCTGACGGCCTTTCGCTGGACGGTGGGCGGGATTGTCGGCGGCGATGCCTTTGGCCGGTTCGATTTATATTCCCGGCCCGACGGCGGGATGAATATTTTTGTCCCGCTGGCAAGGCTGCATGCTCTGCTCTATCCGCACACTTCGACCATAAAGGCCAATCTGCTGCTGATGGATGCTGCGGTACAAAGCTCGACGGTGCTGCAGGGGATCAAATCTCTGTGGCAGTTGCCTGATGCCGGGCTGGAATTGCGGGAGCCTAACGGCCTGACCGGTTTTGAGCTGCGTACCGATGGAGTCTTCTTTGCCGATTCGATGGCTCAGTCGATTGCCAGACAAATCCCGGCCCATCAGCAGGTGCTGACCTATTTTGTTAACGAACTGCGTACAGGGGCCAATACAGTCCCGTATTCCTTTGTCGGTGCAATCGAAGACCGCGCCGATACGGGTTTATTTACGAACCTCGCCGCAGATGAAATGATCATCAATGAAAACCTTGCCGACGATCTTGGCGTCTCCGAAGGCGGCAAAATTGAAATTCGATACTTCGTCCCTTCGCAGGGCAAAAGTCTCTCCGAACAGAGCGCCGCGTTTACCGTCAAGGCCATTGTGCCGATGATAGGCACCGGTGCCGATACATCGCTGATGCCGTCGTTTGAGGCGATGGCGGATGCGGAAAACTGCCGGGACTGGAAGCCGGGCATCCCGATAGATTTTTCACGGATTCGCCCCCAAGATGAGCAGTACTGGCAGCAGTACAAAGGCGCCCCCAAGGCATTTATTGCCATGAAGACGGCCCGCCAGCTCTGGTCGAGCCGGTTCGGGACTATTACGGCCATGCGGTTTCCCGCTGCGGGCAATGATTCCAAAACCCTCGCCAAACGAATTGTGTCGGCGGTGGAGCCTTCGGATGCCGGGTTTGTGATTCTGGATACGGGGTCTGTCAGGACCGCCGCCGCCGGAACAACGGATTTCAGCGGACTGGTGACGGGCTTGAGTTTCTTTTTGATTGCCGCGGCCTTGATCCTGGCCGGGCTGGTCTATTCCTTTGCACTCCAGCGGCGACTGTCTCAGCTTGGAATTCTGTCGGCGGCGGGTTTGCCCCAGGGCCACCTGTTTACGGCCTTTATTCTGGAACACAGCCTGGTTGTTGTGCCTGCGGTGCTGCTGGGCATTCCGGCGGGCATGATGTTTACCAAACTGATTCTGGCCGGTCTTAACAGTATCTGGGCCTCGGCTGCAGGCGGATTGCAGATTTTCTTTTCGGTACGCTATCAGACACTGCTGCTGACAGGGCTGCTGTCGGTTGTGCTGGCATTGATTATTTTCGGCTGGAAGCTGCGAGGCCTGCTGCGTCGTCCCGCGGTGGAGCTTTTAAATGGCGGCCAGACCGCCGTGCTGTCTCGGGGCAGCGCCCGGCGACTGCAGATTGCTGCGGTTGTGCTGATGCTTGCGGCGGGGGGGCTGGCCTGGTATGGCACCCGAACCTCCAGTCAGCAGGCCGCGATGATGTTTTTTACCGCTGGGGCGTGTTTGCTGGCGGGTTTGGTAATCCTGCTGTATTGGCGCCTGTCTTCGGTTGCGCGGAGTTCACACAATCCGGCACTGTCGCTGCTGCGTCTGGCCATCAATAATGCCTCTCGCCGCAAAGGCCGCAGCCTGGCGGTGGTGACCGCGCTGGCGATGGGTGTTTTTGTCGTGGTGTCGGTGGGCGGATTTCAAAAGACCGCCATCGAGGACCCCACTCGCAAAGACAGCGGCTCCGGCGGGTTTACACTCTGGGCTAAAAGCAGCATTCCCATCGGCAAAAGGCCGGATGGGGTTACCCTGCATGAGGAAACTCTGCCGTCGGTTCCGGCTGAGGCGATTCAGATGGTGTCCCTGCGTCAGTATTCCGAAGGTCAGGCCAGTTGTCTGAACCTGGCCCGCACCCAGCAGCCCATTGTCTGGGGCGTCATCCCCGAACAACTGGCCGGGCGATTTCATTTCAAGTCCGTGGAAGGGTCTCCTGCCGGCCCCAATCCGTTTGACCTGCTCAATCAGGACCTGGGGCCGGATGTCGTGCCGGCCATCGGCGACTATGCAACGGTCTATTGGAGCCTGCACAAGCGTCTGGGCGATCAGGTGGATTATCTCGATCAGGACGGCCGGCTGTTTCACCTGCATATCGTGGGGCTGCTGGACAATTCCTCCCTGCAGGGCGGGCTGCTCATCAGCGAAAAACAGTTTCTCAGGCGGTTCCGCTCACAGGCCGGGTGGAATGTCTTCCTGGTCCAAACACCTCTTGAGCACATGGAAGCCGTTGCCCAGGGCATGACGCGGGTGTATGAGTCGTATGGGCTGGAGGCGGTTCCCACCGCGCAGCGGCTGGCGCTGTTCCATGAAGTGGAAAATACCTACATTGCTATTTTTATGGCGCTGGGGTCTCTGGGCCTGCTGCTGGGCAGCGTGGGGCTGGGGCTGGTCGTCCTGCTCAATGTGCTGGATCGGGCCGGCGAGCTGGCCATGATGCGGGCGATGGGATTTGAAAAGGCCCGGATTGTGCGGATGATCCTGATTGAACATGCCGGACTTCTGGCGGCGGGATTAGTGTGCGGAGTGATTTGTGCCCTGGTGGCCGCCGGCCCGCAGTTGTCGCTGGCCGGAAAATTCCCCTGGCCCATGCTGGCCGGGCTGGTTGCGGCGATGACAGTCAGCGGCCTTCTCTGGGTGGCCTGCGCCGTCAAAGCCGCCCTGCGAGGCGAACTGCTCGAACCATTACGCAAAGAATAGCCCACCCCGTTTTTTGCGGAGGGTGGATACTATCCACGCGGTTTCTTTGTGCATTGCGTTGTAGGGGCTGGCCCCCGTGCCTGCCCATTTTCCTGCATACCTTGTATCTTAAGAAACAGATGATATTGTAGTGTATATCGTTCTTTAACAAGAAACGTTCGGGGCGGGGAGTGGGGCATGCCGATGACGGGAGAATTATCAGTCTCGACGGTATCCTGTCTTAATCAAAAGAATAGCGATGTCTCTATATCAAATCCCGGCTGGCTTATTGCCAATCCATTTTCTCGTCGGATAGAGGACCTGCTTCACAATGGCTTGTTTTCAAGCTCTTTTGTGTGCATAAAATCCTCGGCGGGCCTTAGCACAAAGGGTCGGCCCGCAAGTTTTTATAAATTTGTTTTGAGGATTAAACAGTGGTGAATGCGGGAGAATTTATAAAGGTTGTGATGGCACTACCCCTTGCCCCCCCCAAAAAAACAGTACCAGTTGCAATTTGGAATACCGGCATGATAGAATGTCGCATATCGAGCTTATAACACTAAAAATGAGAGTAGACAAGTCAGAAATAGGCAGAAAACACCATAGGTCGGAGCTTGTTTTCACCGGAAAAGATTCTAATAACCCATCCTGTCTGTAAAACTGCCGCACGGATAATCCGCTGGACTGCCAGACCTGTAAGGTCTTCTGCCAGAATTGCCACTGGTCTGAGTCCGATTTAGGCTCTGAACCCACGATTTTCTTCAATCATCACGAGCGGCGTTATCAACTTTTCAATCTACTAAATATTTGTACGATACGCACCTATTCCAATTTTTTAAGTGCTTTTGACTTTTTCTCTTGCCAACACTTCATTACGACGTAGATAAATGCTGCCGCACTAACAAGAACATGGACAACAAGTATGTTTTTTTCCACCCCATCACTATTTTGAAATAAATATAAGATATTTATCAAGGGTATCGCTATAAAGACCGGCCACCAAATATAGGATGACTTGTAATAATAACAAACGATGATTGAAACAGACGTGGCAACGCCAGCTATCATGTGCATATTCCTGTTCAGTATAACTTCCCAGGCATTATCTGTTGTATATAGTGTTTTTAAAATAGTAAATAGGTAATAAATTCCAAGAAATACAAAACCTCGAATAAGGCCAGGCATTGAATAGGATTGTTTTTTATTTTCGTATAAATCAGTATTTTTATATTGATTATCCCAAGAATCGATATATTCAACATAAGGCTTGTAAAGAGAAAGCATATAAATCTCCACTAAAAATAAGACAAGATAACCCGGCCATGCTAATTCTATCGGTTCATACCAGTTATTTGTATTTAACAAATACAATAAAGGAGATATTATTGTTGCAATATACCAGGCATTTAGATGTTTGCGATAGTAATAATACAAAAACATAACAGACGCAAACAAAACCAAAAGCCTCGCCCGCATCTCGATGGCACTCATAGAAGGATCAATAATAAAAAAGAGGATGTTCAATAAATTCCAACCAATACACCCCCAGAGTACATAAAATAAAGGGTTTAACATATTATTCTCTTTTTATAATTATCTTCATTGAACTATAAAATTATATCAACACATAATACTCAGACACCCGGAATGTCCCTATAACAAGCCGTTTAAGTTGCTCCGATCCATGACACGAAATATTTCTATAAAACAATTACTTTCAATCGTTCTTAATCCAAATTACCAATGCTAGTAATAACTGAACTTTTGCAAATTTTAGGATAAAGCCAATTGCAGCTTAATACGTTCAAAATCCTGCTTTTCATCCATTATTTGTTTGACTACCCACTCGATAGTCTGGCTGAGAGTCTGCCTCATGA
>Ga0228536_1000905_pt1 | contig 39499 bp, 37 predicted proteins | sample SJ1Smetagenome_FD_168611 | JGI IMG/M metagenome (GOLD analysis project Ga0228536, IMG submission 168611) | Enriched culture of PCE-dechlorinating microbial communities from Ithaca, New York, USA - SJ1.S | ecosystem: Engineered > Modeled > Simulated communities (microbial... > Unclassified...
GGCTTGATATCGAAGTTTTTCACCAGGACATCGGCCACATTGGGGGAAAGGAACCCGGGAAGGGTGGGCCCGAGGCGGATGCCCTTCACACCCAGTGAAAGAAGTGCCAGCAGTACGGCAACAGCCTTCTGCTCATACCAGGCGATGTCATAGGAGATGGGAAGCTTGTTGACATCGTCAAGACCGAAGGCCTCCTTCAGCTTGAGGGCGATCACGGCAAGGGAATAGGAGTCGTTGCACTGTCCGGCGTCAAGCACCCGGGGAATACCGCCGATATCGCCGAGATCAAGCTTGTTGTACCGGTACTTTGCGCAGCCGGCGGTTAGGATGACCGTGTCCTTCGGCAGGTTTTTGGCGACATCCGTGTAATAGTCGCGGGACTTGAAACGCCCGTCACATCCGGCCATGACGACGAATCTCTTGATGGCACCCGACTTGACTGCTTCGACGACCTTGTCAGCGAGCGCCATGACCTGGTTGTGGGCGAAACCACCGACGAGCTTGCCCGTCTCTATCTCCCTGGGAGCGGCGCACTTCTTCGCCATCTCGATCATCCCGGAGAAGTCCTTCATGCCGCCCTTCGGTCTGTCGGGGATATGCTTCGCACCGGGGTAGCTGACAACACCCGTGGTGAAAAGCCTGTCGAGGTACGTATTTTCCTTCTTCACAGGGATCAGGCAGTTGGTGGTGAGGAAGATGGGCCCGTTGAAGGACTCGAACTCCTCGTTCTGATGCCACCAGGAACCGCCGTAGTTTCCCACAAAATGGCCGTATTTCTTGAAGGCGGGGTAGTAGTTGGCCGGCAGCATTTCACCGTGGGTGTACACATCCACACCGGTACCCTCGGTCTGCTTGAGGAGCTCCTCCATATCCTTGAGGTCATGGCCGGAGATGAGGATTCCGGGGTTATTCCTGACACCCAGATTTACTTCGGTGATCTCGGGGTTGCCATAGGTGCTGGTGTTGGCCTCGTCAAGAAGCGCCATGGTGGTAACAGCGTTTGCGCCTGTCTTCATAACCATTCCAACCATATCATCCACGGAGAGGTCTTTCGTGGTCGAGGCCAGCCCTTCCATGATTGACGCGTAAATCTCGTCCTTTTCGAAACCGAGAACCTCCGCATGCTCCGCATAAGCAGCAACTCCCTTGGTCCCAATGATGAGGAGTTCCCTGAGGGAGCGCACATCCTCGTTCTGCATGGCGGTGATGCGGACTTCGTCGGCCATGGACTTTGCCATGATGTCTTCTTTACTGTCTGCCTTCCACGTCGCGCAGTCCGGAAGCGTTCCGGGCATGGTACCGGCCCTTGCGGCAACTGCTTCCCTGACCTTCAGCCCTTTGCGGATCCATTCGATGATGGAGTCGTCATCCCATGCTGCGTTGGTGATAGTGACGAAAAGAGCCTTACAGATGAAGCGTCCGGCTTCTTTGTCGACTGTACCCTGCTGCATCAGTTTTTCACCGTAAACGGAGATCCCCTTGCACACATAAATAAGAAGATCCTGAAGATCGGCCGTTCCTTCAGGTTTTCCGCAGACACCCTTTACCGTACACCCCTGGTTCTTCGCTGTTTCCTGGCACTGAAAACAATACATTGTTCTGCCTCCTTTATTGATTTTCTGAACTCGTGAAATTGAATGCTTTGCCGCTAGAAATGCCCCGGCTCCCCGGAGGCCGTTTCCCTATTTTTTATGTGAGAACCGCACAGTTTCCCTGTCTATTATATCTCCGCCCACGCCTATTGTGAAAATTTTCAGCGAAATGTTCCGTTCGGCTGCTTCACAGGCCGATTCGAGGACCCTGGTCATGCCGCCGCAGCACGGTACCTCCATTCGGACCAGCGTAATGCTGTCTATCTCGTTGAAGGCGATGATGCGGGTGAGCTTCTCCACGTAGGCCTGTGCGTCGTCGAGCTTGGGACAGCCCACGAGGCAGACCTTGTTCCGCCCGGCCAGGAAGGTGCGATGGAAATCGGCGAAGGCAAAGGGGGTGCAGTCAGCGGCGATCACCAGATCCGCCTTCCGGAGATAGGTGGCCGTTTCCGGCACGAGCCGGATCTGCACGGGCCAGTTGGCAAGAGCGGATTTAAATGGCGCGGATGCGGCCGAAGGTGCAGGAACCGCACAGGGCTCAGGTTCCTTCCTGAGATCCCGTGCCATGGACCCCGGACAGCCGCAGGGAAGAGGGGCCACAGCAGCCTTCGCCGCCATATGCTTCTTCACCGCTTCCTCGTCGTAAGGAGCCGCTTCCCTCTCCTCGAAGGTGATTGCTCCCCTCGGGCATTCGCCTATACAGTCGCCGAGTCCGTCGCAGTAGGTCTCGCTCACGAGCTTCGCCTTTCCGCCGATGATCTGTATGGCCCCCTCGTGGCAGGCTTCGGCGCAGATGCCGCATCCGTCGCATTTGTCCTCATCAATTTTGATGATTTTCCGCATTACCTTGGTCATCGTGTTTCTCCTCTCTGTAAATCTGCCAGGGTGGTATTTTTCAGGTATTCAACGAATTCTCCGGTCATTTTTTCCAGCATGGAACCGAAAATGCACGTCCCGAACGGGCAGGTATCGCTGTGCAGTAAACAGTGTTCAGCCCTGGGAAGCCCATCGATCACGGTGTAAATATGAAGGAGGGTCACCTCCGCAGGGTCCTTCGCCAGCTCGAATCCGCCTCCGGGACCGCGGGTGGACGCCACCAGGCCTTCTTTCACAAGCCTCTGAAAAACTTTAGCCAGGTGGGCCTCCGACACCTTTACCGTTTCAGCCATTTCCTTCGCGCTCATACGTCTCCCTGAAGCGAGGAGACCCATTCCGTGAAAAGCCAGCGATACAGCTTCGGACACAGCAACCACTCCGCTCATCTGAAAAGCCCCTCTCCTTAAATCCGGTAATATAGTACTTTAATTCCCCTATATGTCAAGGGACTTTTTTCCCAAAAAAAAAGAGGCGGCCCGAAAGCCGCCTTTTTCAGGGTTTCATTCTTTCCTGTAATCCTCGCGAATGGGGTAAAATACATCGATGACGAAGCTTTTCTCCACGGCGTGGACCGCGTGGGGCTCTCCGGGTGCCAGAACGAGAAGGCACCCCGGATCGAGGGGAATTTTTTCCCCCCGTACAGATACCTCGACTTTTCCCGAGATCACATTGACCAGCTGTTCATGGCAATGATCATGCAAAGGGAAATCGGAGCCGGCCTCCATGTACCAGTACGCCACCGTCATGTTCTCGGAATGGACAAACCTGGCCTTGAGTCCGGGAAGAATGTTTTCCATTTCCAGCCGGTTCATGTCGACGAGCTTCACTGGCATCCCCTCCATTATTCAATATTCAAAATTATTATATCATGATACGCAGAGTCGTGGAGATGGCGGGGCGATTCTATTTCTTCCAGGTACGGGGGAAAAACAGCAGAATCATGGTATACAGCTCAAGCCGCCCCAGAAGCATAAGAAGCGAGAGAACCCATTTTCCTGCGGCTGGGATATGGGAAAAATTCTCGGTAGGCCCGACCGTTCCGAACCCGGGACCCGTGTTCCCGATCGACGCCGCAGCGCTGCTCACGGCCGTGACGAAATCCACACCCAGGGCAGCCATGAACAGGGCTCCTGCAATGAAAACAACAAGATAGAGAATAAAAAACGCCGTCACCGAAGCCAGTGCATCCTGGCTCACGGTTTTCCCCCTGATCTTTGTCTGGAACTGTCCCTGGGGATGGAGGCATGAGGCCAGCCCTGTCCGTACGTGACGTGCAAGGGCCAGAACCCTGAGGCTTTTGATCCCTCCTGCTGTTGAACCGGTACACCCTCCTGCAAACATGAGGAGAATAAAGAGAAAATGAACTGACACGGGCCAAAGCTCATAGTCAGCAGTGCAAAAACCCGTGGAGGTAATGATGCTGATCACCTGGAAAGCGCTGTAGCGAACGGCCTCCTCGATGGTGACATAATATCCCCTGAGCAGAAGAACCGCAGCGGTAAAGAGAATGCTGAAAAGAACGATAAAGGCATAGAGCCTGAATTCCTCGTCGTCGCGGTACGCCCAGGACTGCCTGAGAAGGAATCTGTAGTGGATAACAAAGTTCACCCCGGAAAAAAACATGAAAAAGGTGGTTACCCATTCGATGTAGGGGGAATTGTAATGGCCGATGCTTTTGTTCAGAGGCGAAAGGCCTCCTGTGGCAATGGTACTGAAGGAATGGGTGAGTGCTTCGAAGAGGTTCATCCCTCCAAGGAGGAGAAGGATCACCTGCGCCGCCGTAAGTCCGAAATAGATGCCCCACAGCCTGATGGCCATCTGGTGCAGTCTCGGCGTCATTTTTTCAAGGCCGAAGCCCGGGACTTCAGCCTTGAAGAGATGTACTCCTCCCACGCCGATGAAGGGTAATATGGCAAGGCTGAGGACAATGATCCCCATCCCTCCGATCCAGTGTGTCAGCCCCCTCCAGAAAAGCAGGCTCCTGGGATGGGCTTCTATATCTGTAAGAATCGAGGCTCCCGTGGTGGTAAACCCGGACATGGCCTCGAAAAATGCGTCGGTATAGGTGGGTGTCATACCGTAGATGTAGTAGGGAAGAGCCCCCACTACCGACGCAAAAATCCATGAAAGAGAAACAACAGCAAATGCGTCCCGTATGCCTACGGTTTTATAGTCGGTGTGATGCCTTCCTGCAACGAAAAGAAGGCCGGAAAAAGTGAGGCCTAGAGTCATGGATATGACAAGGCTTCGCACCTCTCCGCTCCCGTCGAAATGGGCCCACAAAATCGGCCATATCATGGAAAGAGATACGATTCCTGTAATGAAAGACAGAAATTTGGCGACCAGGAAGCCGTTCATTCCCCTGCCGCACCTCCTCCGGACTTCATCACCATGGCATTATTTTCTCCATGTCCCGGGGAAAAAAAGAAGGAGAACAGTGTAGAGTTCAAGGCGCCCCATGAGCATCAGGAGTGAAAAGAGCCATTTTCCCGCTTCGGGGACAGCACTGTAGTTGTCCATGGGCCCCAGGCTCCCGAGCCCCGGACCGACGTTCCCAAGAGAGGCAGCCACTCCCGACATTGCTGATTCCATGTCCATGCCAAGAGATGTCATGAAAAAGACCCCCGCAATAAAAACTGCAACGTAGAGAATAAGGAATGAGGTCACTGAAGACTGTATCCTGGTATCGATCACTTTTCCTCCCACTTTAACGGAAATTACCGCATGGGGATGGAGAACCCGCTTCAGTTCCGCACGGGTATGCCTCGAAAGAATCAGGAGCCGGAGTATTTTCATACCGCCGCCCGTGGAACCGGCGCATGCCCCGGCGAACATGAGGAGAAGAAGTATGAGTTGGGTGAAGGAAGGCCACAGTTCAAAATCTGCCGTGGCAAACCCTGTGGTTGTGATGATGCTCACCACCTGAAACGCGCTGTACCTCAGGGCTTCAGCGATCGAATCGTAGTTTCCCCGGAAAAGGAGGTCTGCGGAAATTACCGCTATGCAGAACAGAACGATCCAGAGGTAGGTCCTGAACTCGTCATCCCTGGCGAGAGGACGGAAATGTCCACGGAGCAGACGATAGTGAAGAACAAAATTAATCCCGGACAGAAACATGAACACCGTTATAACCCAGTCGAAATAGGCGGAGCCGTACTGCCCCACGCTCCTGTTCAGCGGGGAGAATCCGCCGGTGGCCACTGTACCGAAAGTATGGGTCAGCGACTCGAAAAAATTCATTCCTCCCAGGAGGAGCAGCACTGTTTCCGCAACAGTGAGGAACGCATACACTCCCCAGAGGTACAGGGCGGTCTGCTGGATCCTCGGTGTAATCTTTTCAGGGATAGGCCCCGGGACTTCAGCCTTGAACAGCTCCATTCCCCCGACCCCAAGGAAGGGGAGGATCGCGAGGCTGAGGACGATTATCCCCATACCCCCGAGCCAGTGGGTCAAGCTCCTCCAAAAGAGGATTCCCCGGGGAACCGCCTCGATGTCAGAGAGGACTGACGCCCCCGTGGTCGTAAAGCCTGACACCGATTCAAAGAAAGCACCTGCGAAAGTAGGGATCGTTCCGCTGATATAGAAGGGAAGGGCTCCTATAAGGGACGCGAAAATCCAGCTGAGGGATACTACGAGAAAACCGTCCTTTACGCCGATGTCATTATAATCAGCGTTTTTTCCCGCCATAAACAACACTGCCGAAAAGATGAGACCCGCAGAAATAGACAGCAGGAAGGCTTTTCCGTCACTGCTCCCGTCCCAGAGTGACCATCCCAGCGGCAAGACCATGGAGAGAGAGACGATAGCCGAAAGAAGGGAGAGGACCTTGAAGATTACGGGAAGATGCACGGTCAGTTCACTCCAAGAGAGTCCATCGCCTCGGACATAAGGTCGGAGGTGGCAAAGACGATAACCTTGTCCCCTTTCTGGATTACTGTCGCCCCTACGGGAACAAAGGCGTCTCCCCGGCGCACGATAAGGGCGATGAGAATTCCCTTCGGCAGGCCGAGGCTCATAATCGTCCTTCCCACTGCGGGGCTTCTGTCGGGAATGGTCACCTCAAGCATTTCAGCGTCTATTTTCTCAATTATGGAGAGGACACCCGACCCCGTGGGATACCGTGCGTAGCGAAGGATGACGGACGCGAGGGCGCTGTTTGGGTTCACGATGGAATCCACGGACATGTAGTTGTCCAGTTTCATGTAAATCTTGCGTCGAGCCACGGCGATAGTCTTGCGGGCGCCCAGGGCCTTCCCTATGACCGCGAAGAGGAGGTTGGTCTCGTCGCTCTCTGTGGCGCAAACCAGCCCGTCAGCCTCTTCGATCCCCTCCTGGCGGAGGAGGTTTTCATCAGCACCGTCGCCGCAAAGGACCAGGGTTCTTTTCAACTCACCCGCGAGGCGTTCGCATTTTTCCCTGTTGTGGTCGATCAGGCGGATGTCGAGGTTGCGGAACTGGTTCTCCAGTTTCCAGGCAACCTGGAAGCCCAGCTTCCCTCCGCCGATGATGATAACCCTTTTCAGGGGGCGGCTCTTTTTCATCTGGTAGATCTCTTCCATTTTCCAGGCCTGTTCACGGGACGTGACGATATAGCAGAGATCGCCCGCCTCGATTTTCATGTCTCCGTATGGGATGTACCCCGTTCCGTTCCGCTCTATATAGACGATTATGGCGACAAAATGGGGGTATAGGGTCCGGAGTTCCTTGAGCGCTACGCCGACGAGGGAAGAATTCTGGGCTACCCGGAAGGCGTAGATACCCGACCGCCCGTCGAGCAGTTCCGCCGTGTGTACCGCGGAGCTGACGAAAAGCAGTTCAAGGATCTCCCGTGCCACGGAACGCTCGGGGGAGTTCATCACATCGATGCCGAGGTCCTTCGCCCATGTGGGACTGTCGGTGAACTCAAGTCCCCGGGCTCTGGAGATGACGCGCTTGACGCCTGCACGCTTGGCGATCCAGCAGGCGAGGATATTCACCTCGTCGTGGTCTGTACAGGCCACGAGGATATCAACATCGCATCCGGGAACGATCCCTGCCTCCTCGAGCACCTGCGGGCGGGCTCCATTCCCCCTGACAGTGATCACATCAAGCTCGCTGTCCACACGGGCAGCCCGCTCCTCATTTTCCTCGACAACGGTTACGTCGTGTCCCTCTTCAGAAAGGGTTTCCGCAACACTGTACCCGACTTCTCCTCCGCCCACGACGACGATCTTCACGCTATCATTTCCCTCCGGATGCAAAAAAGCTGTTTTATGGCGTCGATACCATACCCCATTCGGCGAAAAAAGGCTATCCCCTTTCGGGTATACATTGTACTTTCCCGAGTCAGTGCACTGCACCTGCAAGCGTCATGGCAACCGCTCCCGCGATGAAAACCGTTATGTTGTCATATGTCCCGGAAGTGTAGACCTCTGCTGCGGCGATTGCCGGGGCACCGGCTGACACATGAATCAGCGTGATCCCCAAGTCCGGGAAAATCAGTGTAAATGCGACTCCCGACCAGAAAGCGGACAGGAGGCAGGCCACGCTTCCGGAGAACGTTTTTCCCCGCTTCGTCTTCAGTCCTCCCATAAGTGTGCCGGCCATTGATGCCCACGGATCCGCTACCGTCCCCATTGCCGAAGCCGCGGGGCCTATTCCGCCGGGCGCCAGGGAAGCGATAAAAACCCCGGTAAACCATGCAGAAATCCCTGAAAGATGCTCACGTTCCCCCTCCTTCGCTACAGGGGAAATCAGGGCGCCGAGAAGGTTTTTTCAGGCTTTTTCTTCCCTGAAGCTTCGAGGGCCAGAAGGACCTCACGCAGCCGGAATAAGGAGGGAGATACGGTATACACGAATTCCGAAAAGAGGATAGGCTGTCAGTGGAAAGACGAGGCCAGAAAACCTCAGGGCCCTGCGCCGGAGACGATGCGCACCAGGCGCAGTGAGCAGGACCGGTACGGTGCTCAGGCACAGCAGCAGGATCCCCAAGAAAATTCCCGGAGCCATGGCTTTTCCCTCCCCTGAAACAGAAGGATCATTCTGTTCCGGGAATATTATAAAGTATCTCCGGCAGGGGAGGGAAAACTGCCTGCAAAAAAGCGCCCCTCACGGGGCGCTTTTTCCGGTTTGAAATCAGGGTTTTATGAGCTCAGGATCATTCACGACGCCGAAGTGGCGGAACAGGCCTTCCTTCACCACCTGCACCTGGACGGGCTTGACAACTTCTCCGATCTCGTCGAAACCGCCGATGATCCCCGTGAGGCCGTTGTAATCCTTTATGGCGGCAATGGCGTCCCGGACCTTGGCCCCCTCAATGCTGCCCGATGTCTTCATGCCGTCGGTGATGATCATGAAGGCGTCGTAGGCGGAAGCTCCCACCATGTCAGGCTCGAACTTGTGACGGGCGCGGAACTCCTTCAGGAATCCCTGGACCACGGGACGGGGATCGTCGCGGTCAAAGTTTGTGACGATATAGAAACCTTCAGAAGCGTCTCCGGCGATCTCCATGAGCTTGGGCGAATCGGCCCCCTCTTCGCCGAGTATTTTGGACTGGATACCGAGCTCCCTGGCCTGGCGAAGCAGCGGACCGGTCTGGAAATAGTAGCCGCTTGCGAAGATGACATCGGGGTTGAGTTCCTTGATTTTCGAGAGATACGGCTTGTAATCCTTCTCAGAGAAAGGATATGCCTGCTCGCTTACGATCTTGAGGTCAGGAGCATACTTGGCCGCATACTCCTTGAAGCCTACCACGAGGGTGCGCCCGAAATCGTTGTCGCTGGTAAGAAGCGCGACCGTCTTTCCGCCGAGGAGCTTGTGGGCGGTGTATCCCGCAGCCCTGCCCTCGACCATTCCGAGGAAACCGTTCCTGAAGCAGTAGTCCCCTGCCCTGGTAACATCGGGATGAATGGCGTAGGCGGCCACAAGGGGAATTCCCTCCTCCTGGAAGATGGGAGCGACAGCCCGCGTGGGAAGGCTGTAGGAACCTGCGACAAATGCATCGATACCGTCCTGCTCGATGAGCTTGTGGGACAGGGCGACCGCTTCCTTTGCGTCTGCCCTGTCATCGTAGTAGACAAGTTCCACTTTTTTTCCGAGAACACCCCCGGCAGCGTTCACCTGGTCAAGGGCAATCTGCACGGAGTAGAGGGCACTTGTGCCGTCCGCCGCCGCAGGCCCTGTCAGGGGAACAAGGAGACCGATCTTCACCGTATCCGCCCCGAATGCCAGGGATCCGGCCAGAAGAAGTACGCACAAAGCGAGCACTGCCGTTTTCATCATACGCATTTTTTCCACCTCCAGAGTATTTTTTGCTGCTTTTTTCCAGGGACCTGATACCATCCTATCCGGCCCCTGATCGCCGGGTGACTAAAGCCCGAGGTACGCTTCCTGGACCTTGGGGTCCTTCAGGAGATCTCCGGAAACCCCTTCAAGGACAATTTTCCCCGTCTCCAGGACGTAGGACCGTGATGAGATACCCAGGGATGCAAGCGCGTTCTGTTCCACCAGCAGGATGGTGAGCCCGTGTTCCCTGTTCAGCATTCCCAGGACCTCGAAAACCTTGTCCACCAGCACGGGCATGAGTCCCATGGAAACCTCGTCCACCAGAAGGAGTTTCGGCTCGGATATAAGCGCCCTTGAAATGGCCAGCATCTGCTGCTCTCCTCCGGAAAGGGTGGAGCCGAGCTGGGATTTCCGCTCCTCAAGGACAGGAAACAGGCCGTATATCCACGAGAGCTTTTTCGGGAAGCTGATTTTGTCTCTCATGCCGAAGCATCCCGCCAGCAGGTTCTCATATACCGTGAGCCGGGGAAAAACCCGTGCCCGCTCCGGGACGATGCGGATACCTTCCCTGGCCCTTTCATGAACGGGGAGTGAGGTAATGTCCCTTCCGCAGAAATTCACCTTTCCGCCCCTGGAGGGGACGATCCCCATAACACAGTTGAGGAGAGAGCTTTTCCCCGCACCGTTGGCTCCTATGACGGATATGAGCTCTCCCTCGCCGATGCTGAGGGAGACTCCCTCCACCGCGTGAATGTCCCCGTAGTACACCTGGAGACCGGAGACCTCAAGAAGCATTGGCCGACGCCCCCTTCCCCAGGTATGCCTCTATAACGGCAGGGTCGGACCGTATATCCTCAGGCTTTCCCTCTGCGAGGAGTCTTCCGTGGTCAAGGACCACAAGCCGGTCGGACAGCCCCATGGCAACCTTCATGTTGTGTTCGATGAGCAGGACGGAGATCCCCTTGTTCCGTACATCCACCACAAGTTTTGAGAGCAGGGATATCTCCTCGTGGCGGAGGCCCGAAAAGGTCTCGTCCAGGAGAAGGAGCCCGGGCCTCAGGGCAAGAGCCCGGGCCAGTTCAAGCCGGCGCTGGTTTCCCAGGGGGAGCTGCCCCGAAGGTGTATCGGCGAGATGGGCGATGCCTACCTCCTCCAGGAGGGTCATGGCTTCTTTCCGGGATTTCTTCGTCTCCCAGGGTGCGAAGGAGGAAAGCACGCCGCCGTACCTTTTGAGCCCAAGGGCCACCATGACGTTCCGCACCACCGAAAGTGTGGAGAAAGGCTTCACCACCTGGAATGTCCTCCCCACCCCCAGAGCAGCCATCCTGTAGGGCGGAAGTCCTCCCGTGGTTTTTCCCTCGAGGTAAATGGCGCCGGACGTGGGAGTATAGACCCCGGAGATCAGGTTGAAGCACGTGGTCTTACCCGCGCCGTTGGGACCTATGAGGCCGAGTATTTCTCCTTTTGCAAGTTCGAAGGAGACGTCGTCCACAGCCTTCAGTCCGCCGAAGTGCTTTGAGACGCTGTCCAGGCGGAGCAGAACGTCATCCATTTGAGGTTTCCCCTTTCCGCCGGAAAAGACGCCTGAGCAAACTCCCCTCGCCGAGGAGGCCTGCCGGCTGGAAGCGGATCATAAGCAGCAGGATAGCGGCATTGAGGAGCATCCGATAGTCGATGAGGGGACGGAACACTTCCGGCAGGACACCCAGGATCAGCGCACCGATCACCGGTCCCCAGAGCGTGCCTATGCCGCCGAGGACCACCATGGACATGAGGGTTATGGACAGAGGAAAGCCGAAATCGGTGGCACTGATGAAGCGCATGAGGTGGGCGTAGAGGGCGCCTCCCATGCCCGCCATTGCAGTCCCCAGGACAAAGGCCAGGAGCTTGAACCGGATGGGGGAGACCCCCATGCTTGAAGCAGCGGTCTCCTCCTCCCTGAGAGCAAAGCATGCAAGCCCGGCCCAGCTTTTGGTGAACCGCCGGGAGATAAGAAGTACGAGCCCGAGCAGAACCAGGCAGAGATACAGGAAATTCGGCCCCCTGAGCCGGGTCCCCAGCAGGGTGATGGACGGAATGCCGCCAAGGCCGAGGGCTCCCCCGAAAAAGGGAACGTACAGGAAAACCGACTCCACGATGAAGTTGATGCCGATAGTGGTCACGGCGAGGAAGTCTTCCCGCAGCCTCAGGCTCGGCATCCCCAGGACGAGACCTATGGATCCGGTGATCAGGATAACGAGAGGCAGGGCAGTCCAGAATGTCAGTCCCGCCTTCGTTGTGAGAAGTGCCGAGGAATAGGCCCCGATACCGAAGAAAGCCGCATGGCCGAGGGAAATCTGGCCGGCATAGCCTACAATGACGTTCAGTCCGCACGCCACGATGGCCTGTATGGCTATGAACGTGAGGATCGTTATGGAGTAGTCATTCATTTCAGCCGCCTACTTTCCGCCCAGGAGTCCCTGGGGCCTCCAGAGGAGCACCGCTATCATGGCGATGAACGCCAGGGAGTCCCTTGGCAGCGGGATGTTCGCGTATCCTATGAGCAGTGTCTCTCCGACTCCGAGAAGAAGGGACGCAAGTACGGCGCCGGGAAGGGAGCCCAGGCCGCCTACCACGATGAGGGCAAGGCACTTGTAGGCCGGCACGGCACCCATTGTAGGGTAGACCTGGTTGTAATAGATGCCTACGAGAATGCCGGCGATCGCCGCAACAGCGGAACCGAGTACAAAAGTCATGCTGATGGTGAAAGAAGCGTTGATGCCCATGGTTCCTGCGATATCCCTATCCTGGGATGTGGCCCTCATGGCGAGGCCGAGCCCGGTCTTCGTCACTATGAACCAGAGGAGAAGGAGTACTGCGGCGCTTACGGCATAGATCGAAAGGATCGCGGGTGAGACGACGACTCCCCGTATCGTGATGCCCGAAAAGGGAAGTTCTGCGGGGAAGGAAAGGATATAAGGACCTCCCACGAGCCGGAATACCTCCTCCATGGCCAGGAACACGGCGATGCTGCCTATCAGGGGGACGAAGGGAGGGAACCTGAGGAGCGGAGTGTAGACAAACCGTTCGACGGCTACCCCGAGGGCCGCGCAGGCGGCCATGGCCGCAGGGACTGCGAGAAGAAGACTGCCGGAAAGAGTGAACACGTACAGCCCCACATAGGCTCCCGCCGTGTATACCGCGGCGTGGGCGACGTGAAGGATGCGGAGAATTCCATAGACCAGGGCCAGGCCCAGGGTTATGAGGGAATAAATCGCTCCCATTGCCACGCCGTTCAGCAATTGCTCGATGAAAAGCTGCATAACGAATAAAGACCTCCCCGCGGATACGAAATAGCGTTTCGGAGAAGGAACGGATGATTCTGCCCGTTTATTCTAGCACCCGGGGGCGAGAAGAAAAAGACATGCTGGAAAAAAACAGTGCTCGAGATCTCCAGTCGCCCTATAATGAGTATACTGTCTGCACAAATCGCTTCCGACCGGTCCATTATCACCCTGATGGACGTGTGAAAAACGGCGGGTATCCCGATAATTTCAACATAGGAGCCTGCAGATTTCCGTGGCAGCCGCTTCACAGCCTCGAATGCGGAGCTGACTGCTTCCCCTCAGAACGGGGCGAACCCCGTGACACGTATTTTCATCGTGAACCTCCCTCAACGGCATCACCGGATGGAAGATCTTTCCCGAAGAGAACAAACCATGCACTTCCTGCGGCACCAAAGGCAGCGGCAGTGAAAAAATTTGCTGCCGGCCCGGCCATCCACAGGAATGCGCCCCCAAACGCGGCAACAGATACGACCATATCCCTGAGCAGGTAGTACAGCCCGAACATGGCTGCCGACTGACCGGGAGGGCACAGATCCAGAATGAGCGACTTTCGGGTCGGCTCGCCGAATTCCTTCATACCCCTCAGCATGAATGCAAGGACAAGGGGCCAGAATGACCGTGAAAAAAAGAGCACGACGGGAAAAACCGTAAAGAAACAAAAAGTAATGACCACGAAAATCTTCTTTCTTCCCCGGTCAGCGAGACGTGCCACCGGGATGTATATCAAAAGGGCAACAACCATTTCCACGGCGGTGAGCACACCGAACCGGACAGCAGACACCGGCTCAGCGATCACCTTCATCGCCCATACCACTGCGAAGGGATAAGGTATCTGCTCGCAGAACCTGACGAGAATATCGGACACGAGAAGGTTTTTCAGTTCAGGGCTCATGTTTCGGAAGACCCTGAATGGGTTTCCCTCTGCCTTCTCAACACGTTCACCGTCCCCCTCGGCGATCAGCTTCTGCTGAAGCACCAGGGAGAACATGGCGAGGAGCATGGCGCCTGCGAAAGCGACCCGCACTCCCAGTGCCTCGCCGAAAATCCCTATCATGGTGCCGCCGAGGATGGGCCCCAGGGCCATGGGAATCCGGCGCACCAGCGAATGGACTGAAACTCCCATGGTCCGCCTGTTTTTCGGCAGGACTCCCGCTATGAGCTTCATGGTGGCGGGAAGAGAAACCGCTGTCCAGGACAGGAACAGGAACGAAGCTCCTATAACGGCTTCAACCCTTGGAACAAAGACAACCAGTGCAAATCCGGCCATGGCAAGCACGTTAAAAAACATGAGTGCCTTTTTTGTGCCGAAACGATCGGCAAGATAGCCACCCGGGAAGGAGTACAGGGCGGAAAGCAGGTTATCAAGCCCGTTGAGAAGCCCGATAGAGAGTGCCCCTCCTCCCAGGGCCAGAAGGTAGATAGGCAGAAAGCGTTCCGCCATTCGTTCCCCCATTCCCACAAGCACAACCATGAACAGCATTCCTGCGATGCTTCGCTTTATTGCAAAAAAATCGGCGAATTTCTCCCAAATGCGGTTTGTTTTCATGCCTTGCTCTCTCTCGAATTTCCCGCCTGCCGGGCTTTTGCGAAAAGGTCGCCCAGGGTGACCCCTGCCGGACGTTCCGAGTCCTTTATAGCCCTCATGGCTGCCTGGATGGTGGTCCGGATCTGCTCCGGGGAGTAGGACGACGGGAAATACAGGGCGGCTGAATCGTCATGGCCTCCCCCGCGTATTTTTTTGCCGTCCCTGAGCATTCCCACTACCTTCCCTGCCATCTCGCTCCTGCTTCGAAGGGAGACCGCCCAGTCTCCGGAAAACCTCCTCGCGGCAACGGCAACCAGGAGAGGTGGATCCTCCATCCTGTCCAGAACGAGCCCGCCGAAATCGGATACATCCCCGAATTCCAGGATCCCCGGCTCGACAAAGGCGAGGTCTCTATCTCCCTTCGCGATCTTTTCGACGGCAAGGGCAAACCGCTTCTCCTGTTTTTCAACAAATTCTCCGGCTACTGCCAGCTCATGGGGGAGAAGGCCGGCATACGGGTTTTCCGCCAGCCGCGCCAGGAGGCTGTATGGGCCGCACAGGGTGATCATGGCCTGCCAGAGACGGCTTTGCGGGTTCTCGTTGATCCACAGGTCCCTGTCGTTCGCGACCTCCACAAGGGGAGAGAGCCGCTCCAGCCCGGGTATGCCTTGTTCCCTGAGCCAGCGGTAATATACCTTGGCGGCGCAATAAGAAGTGTCCACAACGGCCCACGGCCTGTTTCCGTATCGTGAGGCGGTAGTTTCGTGATGATCGAAAACAAATGGGGCATCGCCCTCTGAATATCTGCGGTCCAGGTTTTCAACTGTCCGTTCGTCCTGACAGAAAAGGTCGATCACTATGAAGTCGTGACCGGCGTCAAGGCTTTCAAGGATAAGGGAATCCACAGCCCCGTAACCGGCCAGGGAGACCTTCAGGGGCCGTATACCGCTCCAGCGGTGCCAGGCAACGGCAGCAGCCGCTATGCCATCGAGGTCCGTATGACTTATTACATGAAGAAGGGAAGAATTCATTTTCTTTCTCCTTGGCAATAAACAAAATAGGTTTCCCAGCTTATTTCGGGGTTTATTTTCCACCATGAAGGCGACATTGTCTATTGCCTGTCTTTCATGCGAAAAGAACCGGAAGGAAAAATAAACTTGTGCACAAGTGTGGGCAAGTTGTGGATAAGTCTCTGCCCCCGCTGTCACAGGTTTCATAAAATTTATGCGGAGACCTGGAATTTTGAAACAATTTGCCTCCCACAGTTTTCATCCGTAATTTTACCTATCCACAAAAATAAACCTGAAATGTGGATATGTGGATAACTATTGTGGACAAAATATTTTCGGTTCCGCTGTTTTTTCGTTATATACTTTTCTTCATTGCATTACCTGCCCTGCAAGTTATCCACAATACCGTCAATATGATAATATGGTTCTATTCTCAGCCAGAGGTGAACCAACGTGGAAAAAGATCTGAACCAGCTGTGGGAAGACATTCTCGGCGAAGCGTCTCTTTCGCTTCCGTCCGGGACCGCTGACCTGTGGCTGAAAACATGCATTCCCACCGAGCTTTCCGAAAACTCCCTTATCCTTGATGTGCCGAATGTTTTCGTCAAGGAACAGATTTCATCCCGGTTCCTGAAAGACCTGACCCGTATCCTTCAGGAAAAGGGAGAAGGTGAGTCCATCGAGCTCCGGGTAGGAGCCGAAACAAAAAAAGAAGAGCAGAAGAGGGCCCAGAAGGCTGCATCAAGCGTACATTCCGAGGCGAGGGGCAGCCTGAATCCCGGGTATCTCTTCAATTCTTTTGTCGTGGGCAAGTCGAACCGTCTTGCCCATGCGGCCAGCCTTGCCGTGGCGGAGACTCCGGGGGAAGCCTATAATCCTCTTTTCATATGGGGAGGTGTCGGTCTCGGCAAGACGCACCTGATGCACGCTATAGGACATTACGTTCTCGACAGGAATCCTAACCACAAGGTGACCTACGTGAGCTCTGAGAAATTCATCAACGAATTTATTCAGTCGATCAAGAACAACAAAACCCAGGAATTCAAGTCCAAGTACAGGAGCGTGGACGTTCTCCTCATAGACGACATCCAGTTTCTCGGCAACAAGGGCAGCAGCCAGGAGGAGTTTTTCCACACGTTCAACCAGCTCCATACGTCAAAAAAACAGATAGTGATCTGTTCGGACCGTCCTCCCAAGGATATCCAGAGCATTGAGGACCGGCTGGTGAGCCGTTTCGAGTGGGGGCTTGTTACGGATATCCAGTCTCCGGATCTTGAAACGAGAATCGCAATTCTCCAGAAAAAAGCACAGCTCAGGCGCTACAATATCCCCGATGCCGTCATCAATTTCCTCGCCCTGAGCATACCAAGCAATATCAGGGAACTGGAAGGAGCCCTTAACAGGGTAGTGGCGTGCGCTGAACTTTCGAGTGAGCCTATTACCGAGGAAAATACGGCTGAATGGCTGAAGGACGTGATCCGAAAGGATATACGGGGACCGGTCAGCGTCGATGCCATACAACACGCTGTCGCCGAATTTTTCAATATGACCGTTGATGATCTTTTAAGCGCGAAGCGGACCTCTGATCTTGCCATGGCCCGGCAGATAGCCATGTTTCTCTGCAGAAAGCTGACCGAAGTCAGCCTGCAGCAGATAGGTCATTCTTTCAGGAAAAAAGATCACACTACCGTTCTTCATGCCCACAGGAAAATAGCACAGCTGGTGAAGGAACAGCCCCGGATAAAACAGATTGTGGATACAATCGAGGGTAAGCTGTGAAACAGAAACCTGTTTTGTGGATAACAATGACTTTCTGCCCGCTGCCTTTTTTTCCTGTGGATATTGTGGACAAATCCCACAGGAAAACCGTATAGTTGTCCACATGTGATGTTGTCCGGCCTGACCGGACGGGGCACACTTATCCACAATACTCACAGGCCTTATTACTCTTACTGTTACTAAAACAAAAAAATAATAAAAGATGCATTTTCAGGGAGGGAAACATTGTGAGACTTCAAATCAACAAGGGAGAATTCATGAAAAGCTGGCAGACAGCTGAAAGAAGCACCAGCTCCAAAAGCACTATCAACTCTCTGACAGGCATTCTGCTGAAAACGGCAGGGTCAGAGGACGAAAACACTGTCCTTCTGGAAGCCACCGACCTGAAAACATCCATCAAATGCGTATCAAGGGGAGTCCTTGTTGAAGAAGAGGGAGAAGCGGTTCTCCCTGTCAAAGTAGTCGGAGAACTGTTCAAGAAAGCTCCCACAAATGTTTTTACAGTATCCGTCGCGGAAGGTAAGGGCCTGATCATTGCAGGAAGAAACAAATACAGGTTCTCAACGTACCCCTCGAAGGAATTTCCAACCCTGCCGGTCTCGGACAGCGCACCGTTTTTCTGCACCATAACGGCATCAGAGCTTCTCCGGACTCTCTCTGAGGGAACAATAGCCAGCACTATGGGAGAAGAGTTTCCGAAATATCTCGGAACAGCTTTCTTCCAGCTGAAAGAGGGAGAACTCAGGATCATTTCCACTGACGGACGGAGACTCTCTCTCTCAAAATGCCATCCGGTAGAAAAAGGAGAAGACGGAGACTTTCTTCTCCCGATGAGCGGACTGAAAGAACTGCAGCGACTCCTGGGCTCAGCTGACGGGGAAATTCCCGTAAGAATAGTCGTGGATTCAACACTCGTTTTTTTCCAGATGGGGAGTATGGAATTTTCCGTAAGAAGAGTGGAAGCAGTATTTCCAAATTACGAAAAGATCCTCAATCCCCAGAGCACTACAAGCCTTGACGTGGATAGAAGCTTACTCATAGCAGCTCTGGAAAGGGTCGACGTTATCGTACGGGATTTCAGCCGCATGGTTTTGTTCCGCATGTCTCCCGAGGGAGACCTTGTCCTTATGGGCAAAGCTCCGGAAACAGGGGCTGTAGAAGAGATACTGGAGGGAAAAATGGAGGGAGAACCTCTCACCGTTGCCTTTAATGTCGGTTTTCTTCTCGACGGACTGAAAGCGCTTTACGGAGACAGGGCATTTGTAAGTTTCAACGGACCAGAAGGACAGATGACAATGCTCCGGCCGGGAGAAACGGATTTCCTGTACATGGTCATGCCTATAAAGCTGACGGAAAGCGACCTTTCTTTTGAGGAAACGGAAGAAGAAGGGGAGGAATTTCCTCAGGTGTAACAATGTGGTGTTCCGAATTTTCGACGAGAAACTTCAGAAATCTTTCCCCGCTCCGGATTTCCTGGGGACCCGGTCTCAATCTTGTCACGGGAAACAACGGGGCAGGGAAAACGAACTGTATTGAAGGACTCCATCTCCTGACGGGATGGGGTCCTTTCGGCGACAGGACAGACCTGGTTTCATGGGAAACTGAAGGTGGACAGGCTTTCCTGAGCGGATCTTTCTGCGGTGAAGAAAACGTCTTTATTGCCGCTTCCATTGGAGGAAACACCGTGATGAAATGCGACGGCAGAAGGATCTCCTTTCCTGAGGCACGTTCCCGGGTACCCGCGCTGGCTTTTTTGCCCGGAGACATGTCCATTCTCGACGGAGCCCCATCGATCAGGAGAAATTTCCTCGACCGTCTCTGTGCGCTTCTTTTCCCCCTTTACGCCAGACGGTTAAACGATTACCGCCGCGCGGTCCGGCACCGCACGGTACTGCTTCGTTCGGGAAAAAGAACCGATGCAGTATCCCGAACCATGGCTCCCCTTGTCTCATGGATATGGCAGTGCAGGGAGGAGGCAGTCCGCCTTCTGGCCCTTGGTCTTTCAGCATTTCCGGGGCTTCTCCCCGGTATTATTGAACTCAAACATGCCAGGGGAGGAGCGGGCCGTAAAAATGACGGAATTGAGGACTGGTGGGCTTCCCTTGAGGTCCGAAGCGAGAAAGAAAAACAGCTTTGTATTTCCCTGGTTGGTCCTCACCGGGATGACCTGCATATTCTCTGCGGGGAAAGAGAAGCTGCTTCATGCTTCAGCAGGGGCCAGATACGGAGGGCATCGGTTTCCCTTATGCTTGCTGCCGGGAAAGCTGTTGAAGCCAGGCTTCGGCGAAAACCGATCGTGCTTCTTGATGAAATTGCTTCGGAGCTGGACCGAAACGGCCGGGAATCTACAGTGGAAGCACTGCACAGCACCGGATGGCAGGTAATTGCCGCAGCGGCGGAGCCGGTCACCGATCGTTGGCCAGGAAGCGTATGGAAAGTTGAAGAGGGCTACATCATTCCTCTCGGGGGATAAAAGGCACTGCAACATGAAAGGACGACCACGTAATGGCTGTTTTTGAAAAAAAATACGATGTTATAGTAGTTGGAGGAGGGCATGCCGGCTGTGAAGCAGCCCTTGCAGCAGCACGGATGGGAGCTTCGGTGCTTCAGCTCAGCCTGTACCTGGACAATACTGCACTCATGCCGTGTAATCCTTCTATAGGAGGTCCGGCAAAAGGACACCTCGTTCGGGAAGGAAGCGCTCTCGGGGGCGAACAGGCAGAGGCCGCTGATGTTTCCGCGATGCTCATCAGGAGACTGAATACCTCGAAAGGGCCGGCAGTTCAGGCGCTCCGGGCACAATGCGATCTTCGTGAATACGCCGCCCACTTTACCCTTGCGGTACAAACGCAGCAGAATCTCGAGGTCCACCAGGATATAGTGACGGCAATATGGGTGGAAAAAGGAAAAATACGGGGCGTCCGGACAAAGTACGGCTTCACCTACGAGGGCAGAACGGTTGTTTTGACCACAGGCACATACCTCGGCGGAAAAGTGTACATAGGTGAAACGAGCTTCCCGTCAGGTCCTCTCGGCCAGGTGCCTGCCGACGAACTCCCGGGATCGCTGAACGAACACGGTATACATACAGGGAGAATGCGTACGGACACGACCCCCCGGCTCCACTATGACACTCTTGATCTTTCATCTCTTGCAGTCCAGGAAAGTGCCGGTGAACCCCTAGCTTTTTCCCTCTGGAACGAGGGAAAGGTACACGAAGGATATTCCTGCCGCCTTACAAGGAGCAATTCGAGGACTCATGATATTATCAGGAAAAACTTCCACCGGTCTCCCCTGTACATGGGATGGATGAATGGTTCGGGGCCGAGGTACTGCCCTTCAATTGAGGACAAAGTCATCCGTTTTCCCGAGAAGGACAGCCACCTCCTTTTTCTTGAGCCTGTTTCCAGGGCTAACCGGGAAGTCTATATACAGAATTTCTCCACCAGCCTTCCCTATGACGTTCAGTGTGAGATGGTCCACTCCCTTCCCGGATGTGAAAAAGCCCATATCACCCGTCCGGGGTATGCCATAGAGTACGATTACATTTTCCCGACCCAGCTTTTTCCCACTCTCGAGACGAAACCCGTACAGGGGCTTTTCTGTGCGGGGCAGATAAACGGCACATCCGGCTACGAGGAGGCCGCTGCCCAGGGTCTTCTTGCAGGGATCAACGCAGCCCTTACGGGCAGGGGAGAGGAGCCGGTAGTGCTTTTGAGGTCACAGGCATACATAGGCGTTCTTGTAGACGATCTTGTAACAAAGGGTACCCATGAACCATACAGAATGCTGACAAGCAGGTGCGAACACAGGCTTCTGCTCAGGCATGACAACGCTGACCGGAGATTGGCTCCCGTCGGCAGGAAACTAGGGCTGATCGGGGACAGCCGATGGAACGCCCTCCTTTCCAAGTGGAAGAGAATTGATGACGAGATCGACCGTCTCGAAAGGGTAAAAATTTATCCTTCCGAGAGTCTGAACAGCGAGCTTGCAGCCATGGAATCAGCTCCCTTGGCGGAACCTGTATCCGCCGCTGACCTTCTTCGCCGCCCGAGGGTTCCCTATTCTCTTGCCGCCGCATATTCCATTTCTCCTGTCTCTCTTGGCAGGGAAGAAGCTTTTGCCCTCGAGGTTGAGGTAAAATATGAAGGATATATCCAAAGACAGCACCGTCAGGTCGCACGTCTTGAAAAAATGGAGGATGTTAGCCTTCCTGGGGATATGGATTACTCCCAAATTCCCGGACTGCTTTCGGAAAGCAGGCAGAAGCTGAATACAATACGGCCCATGACCCTTGGACAGGCCGGACGTATTTCCGGGGTGACACCGACTGATATCCATCTTCTGTCGGTGTATCTGAACTCTCTTTCCCGGAGGGATTCCGCAGATGAGGAAAAAGAGACTCGATAAAGGAACCCCAGGCCCGGTTGCGGCTATTCTTCGGATGGCCCTTCCGAAAGGCGCTGAAGAAAAACTTGCAGTTCCCGGGCTGAGAAAAGAATGGGAATCCATAGTCGGTCCGGTGCTCGGGAAAAAAACAATGCCCGATGACCTGGAAAAGGGAGTCCTTCTTGTGAAAGCGGAGACATCTTCCTCTGCAAAGGCGCTTTCCATGCGGGCTGCTTCTGTAGCCCGCGCTGCATCCAAGGCGGCAGGAATTCCTGTATCTTCCATTCGTGTCGTTGTAGGCAGACCGGCTCCGGAAACCTCAGCAGGGATGCGCATCCGCAGGAAAACCGCAAGGATAATCCCTGCAAAAGAAGACGTGGAGCAGGCTTTTGCCGGGATCAAAGAGAACTTTTCCCCTGAGAAGGAACAGGTTGCAAAACGGCTTGCATCGCTTATGATCGTCTATCGGATGCGTTTCCCCGATAAATAAACCCGATTTATCCAAAACTCCCTGTGGCTGAATTTCTGTTTTCCCGACAGCCGTGATACTGATACAGGCTTTTCCTCTCCCATGTTTCTCCTGCTCTGAACAGGTGAAAAAAGGAATCCTTTTTTCTTCATGATATTTTCGTCCGGAACACTGCTTGTTTTTTCTTCCGGAAAAAAGCTGCTGCACTCAAAAAAAGCTGTTTATATGATGGAAAGGGTATATAATAACTGATCATAGTTGACGAAAGGAGAGCTGCTCCTATGAAAAAAATCTGCAGCTTTTCGGTTTTGCTTGTTCTGTTTTTCTTTTCGGGCGGTGAATCTTTCGCCTCCGATGACCCGGTGAAACGGTTCGATGACCTGGTTCTTCGCTACGAAAGAAGAATACAGGGACGGGAATCTTCCTCACTGCTCAGGACAGCCCTTGAATCGGAAGCGGAAACGGCGGAACCGTATGCCTTGTGGCGGTCCCTCTTCAGACCGGAAATTTCCCCGAGAAAAGGAGCTGCGAACGCGCTTTCGCTTCTGTCATCACTGGTAGATAGGGGAGACCCGGCGGAGTGGGACAGCGCAAACGGATTCGTGTACCCTTCCATCACACCGAAACCTCTCATGGCGGCAGACAGCATTTATATGGCGATCCTCTTTCTCCTGGAGATGGAGAATGAAGAAGCCGGACACCTGGCTGTTTTCCTTCTGGAAAGTTTTATTGAATCGTCGAGGGGCAAATTTTTCTTCGTCACCAGCTGCCCTGAAGCCTATTCTTTCATTGCGGCGGAGATGGAGAAAAGAAACCTTCTCCCTTCTTTCGGCCGGTGGCCGGACGGAGATATCACCGGAACACTCCCTTTCGCATCTCCTGTAAGAGACTGGGTAACGTACGGAAGGGCTCTTTCCGAGGGCATGGTTTTTCTTGACGGAGCCGGCAGGCCCCAGTCAAACGGAACGTATGCCTGGGACAGGAAACGGGGGGAAATATACACGGTTATTGACGAATCCGAAATTATATTATTCCCGTTCGATTAAATTCGATCAAAGATTAAAAAAGAGCCGGGAAAGAACCCCGGCTCTTCTATCATTATAACGTACTGTAATCCCACATATTATTTTGGGAGGTATTTGGAAGGGTTGACTGCCCTGCAGTTGAGAAGAATACTGAAGTGAAGGTGATCTCCCGTTGAACGGCCCGTTCTTCCGACCTCGGCTATAGGCTGTCCCCGCCTTACCCATGCCCCTTTTTTTACAAGGTTTTTCCTGTTGTGGCTGTACCTTGAAACCATTCCTCTTCCATGATCCAGCGTTACCGTATTGCCGAATCCTCCGAAAACACCGGAGAAAATAACCCTTCCCGACCGGACTGCAAGAATATGAGTCCCTGATGGAGCCGCAATATCAATGCCGTCGTGAAGCCTTCCCCCTCTGGGTCCGAAAGGCGAAGAGATCCGACCTTCCAGCGGGCGGATAAATGGTTCGATCCCTTTGGCGAGGGTCTCTTCAATATTTTTCGGCCTTGGCGGAGTTTTTGGAATTGCTTCCTGCCGAAGCAGAGGGAGGATGGTTTCTCCTCTCTGGCGCGCCCGGTGTTCTGCCAGTGTAGCGATAAGGTCGGAGTCCTTCCGCGGAACGAGCAGCCTGTCTCCTGCGGATGGTGCGGTTTCAGCGGCCGTCAGTTCGTTGGCTCTTGCGACGGTCCTGGGGGAAACACCGTACCTGCCGGCGATAAAAGCGACCGATTCGCCTTTTTTGACGGAATGCTCAACCCATGGAGTCATATTCGCGGAAGAAAACCCGGGAAAAAGGAAACTACAGAAAAAAACTAAAGACACGAAAAAAATGCGTGCGAGACGAAAAAATGCTGAAGGTAACAATGTACATCATCCCTTCCAGGAGAAAAGAAAAAATTAAAACTCCGCCAATTTATTTTCAGAAAATTTAGTTATCATATGGGCGTTTTTTTATTATAGCAGATGAAAAAGAAATATCATGTGCCCAGCTTGGTGATACAATAGCACAAAAATAACAAAGCGTGCCATGATGCTTTGCTTTGGACCAGGGAGAGACGTCATTATGGAAACCCCGTACACGATACCGGAAGAACTGCAGCCGCTCATAACATTCCACGGACATTTTTGTCCGGGCATGCTCATCGGATGGCGTGCGGCGAAGCTGGCCATGAAACTGCTTGAAACATCAAGGGACAAGGATGAAGAGATGGTTGCGATAACAGAAAACGATGCGTGCGGTGTGGATGCGATCCAGTTTATTCTCGGTTGCACGTTCGGCAAGGGCAACCTGCATTTTCGCGATTACGGCAAACAGGCCTTTACGATATTCCGGCGTTCGGACGGCAAAGGGGTGCGGCTGGTTCTGACAAGCCCGGACAGGGAACTGACACGGGAAGAGTCTGCGAAACGCATGCTGGAAGAATCGGATGAATCACTCTTCTCTGTCCAGGAACCGCAGGAACCTATTCCTGAAAAGGCAGTTATCCGAAAATCAGGTTTTTGCTCCGTCTGTGGGGAACGGGTCATGGAGTCGAGGCTCAGGCTGTTTGCCGATGGTCGCGCGGCATGTATACCCTGTTCGGTTCCGGCGGAAAAGAATGGACAGGCTCATTGAAAACAAACAGGAGAGCATAAAATGAAGAAAAAGAGGGCATTTCAGACGGATCTTGCGGGACTCGCAGGATCGGGAATTCTGTGTTTCCTGGCTGCCGCAGCCGGGGGAGCCGCATCAGTAAATGCCGGCGGGTTTTACAGCGAACTGATGCGGCCTTCATGGGCTCCCCCAGGATGGGTTTTCGGGCCGGTCTGGACCGTCCTGTACGCGATGATGGCCGTTTCAGCATGGCTTGTATGGAGACAACACCGCTTCAGGGGCGCCCCGGCGGCTCTTTCCCTTTTCGTGGTGCAGCTTGGGGCAAACGCGTTATGGACCTGGATTTTTTTCGTGTGGCGGATGGGTTTTTTCGCCTTCGCCGAGATACTGGTTCTCCTGGTGCTGATAATCACAGTCACGGAAGCGTTCAGAAGAAAAAACAGGTTAGCCGCCCTGCTCCTGGTTCCCTATATTGCATGGACCGCATTTGCGGCGGTTCTCTCGTTCACTGTATGGAGGCTTAATCCGGCGCTTCTTGGGTGATTTTCCCGCGGCACAACTGCAGAATTACAATATTTACACTGCAGCGGCAGGATAGGTTACTTCCTTGCTGCAGTGGGGCTTCCTCCCTCCGGGACGATTACGGACACACTCAAGTCTTTCAGTGAGCCGCGGAAAACTGCGAGTCCGTATCCTTTTCCGGCTGCCTCCTTTGCCGTGCAGCCGCTGAAAAGAAAATCCTCTCCCCCGGGAAGCCATGCAGGAGCCATTGCGTTGATACTGTCAGAAGTGATCCTGCGTGTTTTCCCGTCCTCCGGTGTGTGGAGAAAAAGAGCCGACATAAGTCCGTCGCCGCTTTTCATCCATGATGAAGTATCTTCCACTTCACCGTCGAAGAGCCAGCGTTTCCCGTCAGGTGAAATAGCGAAGGTCATTGCACTCGATGCCATGGCCTTGCCGATAACGGAGGGAAGTTTGCCTGTTTTCTCTGTTTTTCCCGTTTCAGCGGAAATCCGGTAAAGGTTTTCCAGGTCATGGCAATAGATGAAACGGCTGTCCGGAGACCAGAAGTGGGAAAACACCCCCCGAAGCCCCGGAGCGGGAGCCCGGAAACGCCCGTCCTTCAGGGTGAGGAGTCCGGAAATCCAGTCGGATTGTTTTTCGTCAAAATAATTGAAGACGAGCATCCTCCCGTCCGGAGACCATTTCGGACCATAGCTGTTTTCACCCGGTATTGAACTGAATGTCATGTTTTTCTTCGATGCTATGGAGTAAACGGCGATCACCCTGCCAAAACCGTCCCTGCCTGCGGCGGCAGTATAGGCGACAGATGTGCCGTCTGGTGAGATCTGCGGATCGTATCCTTTCACAAGTGCCTTTGCTTTTGTTCCTCCTGTATCAGTGAGGTAGATGATTCCGTCCTTTTCAAAGATGACAGGGACGGGCCCTGTTCCGGCTGCAGCCGACGGATTGCCCCAAGCCGGGGCGATCACCGAAAGTACTGTAAGAATAAGGATGAGGGCTATTTTTCTTTTAATCACCGGAAGCACTCCTTTCCCGGAATTCTTTTCTTCCGGGCACTTGTGTTATGAACTGACCGGGGGAAATTTTGTGAAAATGTGCATGAGTTGTCCACATTGCCCGGAACACTCTGAGCTTTTCCTCCTGTTTATCCACATGTTGTTCCTTCGAAAATTGCCTCGAATGTGCCCGAAAGGGATACGAATGCGTGGAAAACGTCGGGATCGAAATGATCGGGCTTCACCCGGCCGTCCCCTTCAGTGATGATCTTCATGGTATGTGCATGTGCAAGGGGATCTTTGTAGGCCCGGGGCGAGCGGAGTGCGTCGTAAATATCGGCAATGGCCGTTATCCGCCCCTCCCAGGGGATTTCCGTGCCTTTCAGACCGGAGGGATACCCGCTTCCGTCCCATTTTTCATGATGGGTCAGGCAGATATTTCTTGCCATTGACAGCCATGACGCGTCTCCAAGAATATCTGCCCCCCAGGCCGGGTGGTGCTTGATGATCCCGAATTCTTCAGCTGAAAGAGGTCCCGGCTTGCAGAGGATCTCATGGGGAACCTTGAGCTTCCCGATATCATGAAGCCTGGCAAAGAGGGAAATTTTCTCCTGTTCCGCCTTGCTCCTGCCGATCGCGCCTGATAAAATCCTGCAGTATTCGCCTATTCGTGCGATATGATCTTCCGTTTCATCATGGTAAATACCCGTGATGAACTGGAGTTTTTCCGCCATGTAGGAATAGGACGCTTCAACTTCCCGACGCATTTTTTCTCCGTGAACAAGCCCTCCGAGGTAAGACGCCACAGGAACGAGGGTTTCCAGGAGAAAGGGGTCTTCTTTCGTAGGCTTGTCGAATGCTATTTCCAGAACCCCTTCCTCTTCTCCCGCCTGAAACAGGGGAATGAGGAGTTCGCTTCTCACTGCAGGATTTATTGCCCGTGCCGTTGGATGGCGGGCGAAATCTTCCACCCAGAGTGGGTGGCGGGACCTGATGCTCTCGGTTGCAGCGATTTCCTCCCTTTGAATGACAAACCCGGAAAGATCACCGTCGTATCCGCTGAAGGCCGTCATGTGATATTTGTCTCCTTCAACGGATGAAAGAAGAACGCCGTAGGCGCCCAGGTCCCCTCTGATCCTGTGCAGGGTGGATTCAATGGCACGGCGTGGATCTTCGCTTCTGGCGAAGGTATGAGAGAAGTCAAGGGTCCTTTCCCAGAGGGCCTCCCGCATGCGGAGGCGGCTGTTGACCTGTTCAAGTTCTTTATTCATCACGGCGGTTTCCCTGTTGAAGGCTGCCAGTTCTTCCTGCTGCCTGGAGATCACCCGGAAAAGGTTCCGGAGGTTTCCGGTGAAGGCGTTCATTTCCCGCACGAAGGATTTTTTCAGACTGTAAAACCTGACCGCAAGGGCGTTCATTGTTTCCACAGCCCTGTCATGCCTTCCACCTTCAAGGTCTTCGAGACGTGTGCTCATTTCGTCCGCAAGGGAGGCGATTTCCTGTATACTTCTGTAGATTCCCCGTTTCCAGATCATCCAGATAAGGAAAATCGCAAAAAGAGTACCGAGGGCAGCCGCCGCCGAAAAGAAAGCTCCGTAGAGAGCGTTGTAAAGCAGCTTGCTCACAGGGTACGCAAGAGTGAGGCTGAGACCGTAGAGAAACGGCTCCTGCCTGAGAATTATCCGTTCACCGAAGTGGGAGGAGACCAGAGACCACTCCCCTCCGCCGGGGGGGACCCTGAGCACAAGCCCCCTCATCTGCACGTGGGAGGCAAGCCCGGAATTCTCCTGCGCTGAACCGGTCCAGACGGTGGAACCGCTCGAAGTGGAAAGGACGGGGAGGATCCTGCTCGTGCCTGCCGCATCGAGTTCGTCGAGCTGAAGTTTTATGGCGGCGAATACTTTCAGTCCGTCCACGGTCATTGTCCTGGTGAGAAGATTTCCTCCGTAGGGGTCGAGAAGATCGTTCATCTCCCATCCGGGGGTGAGGATCTCTTCAGGGAGGATCATTCCCTCAGGAAGCCGGCCTTTGAGTGTTTTTTCCACCCGGTCTCCGTCGAGGACAGCGATCATTGTTACGGAGCTCCGGAGGTCACGTGACTGTATCCCTTCAACTGTGTCTCTGATGAAATCTTCCCCTCTCTCGACCTGTTTCCCGAGAATAAGAGAACCCGCCCTGATGAATGTTTCTCCATAGGAAGAAAATTCCATCAGCTGGGATTTGATGCGGAAAAATGTCGATATCGCCCCTTCTGCGATGATGACGGCAAGAAAGAAGAGGAGAACGGCAGGAATGAATGTACCGAGGGAAATATATCTCTTTTTCATTGTTCTGCCCCGTGAGCAGCGGCACGGGAAAACGTCGCCGAAAAAGAACGGGTGAAAGGAGTCCATCCCTTTTCGCCCAGCGAGAGAAGGGAAACGGGAAGGAGGAGATCCCCGTTTCGATCCATCGCTATTTCCCCGTGGGACAAGGACAGTTCCTGAAGCTCCTTCAGAACCGACGCAACTTTTTTCCTGTTGTTTGAACCTGCGATGGAGATGGCTGCATCAAGCATGGCCACGGCGTCATACCCCATGGATAGCGTTACTGGAGGAATATGATCCCCGTAGGTCTCCCTGACAAACACAGTAAAGGGATGCGTATCCCATCCTGAAGGAAGGGAAGCGGCAGTCAGAAGCCCTTCCCCGAAAACTCCTGCGAGAAGCCGTGTTCTGTGGGACACCGCCCTGTTCGATGCAAATACTTCAAGATGGGGAGTCCTGAGGCGGAGTTCCCTCATCGCAATAGCGGCAAGCCAGTCAGGAAGGACAAGGAGGACTGCATCCATACCTCTGCCTGTCCGTTCGAAATTCTCTATGATCTTGTTCAGGTCACCGCTGAAGACCAGGGTTCTTTTGGGAGGAATGCCCGCTCCTGATTCGAAATCTCGAATGAACTCCTGGACGTAGGAGCTTTCGAATCCGCTGACAATGGCCGCATAGGCCCTGATCCCCCGTTCTTTCGCACACAGTCCGAGTTCATGGCCGCCGCTCTCCGGGCGGGGCCGGAATACAAAATCATTTTCCCTTGCAAGCAATGACCCGGGTTCGAGGGAAATAACGGCGATCCCGTAAGAATTGGTTATTTCCGGGAGAAGCAGAGGGTACTGGAGGTCGGTTCCTCCGATGACCGCTGCGGCATTTTTTTGCGCGGCCAGATGCATGGCCCCATTTATTTCAGTTCCATCGAGAAGGAGAGGCACATATCTTCTGGAAGAAGAGCGGGAATTGAAGTACTCCATGGCCAATACCACCGACTGAAGAGCCTGACGGGAGACGACCGTTCCCATGGAGTCCCGGTCGTTGAAAAGAAAGCCGACATATACCGTGGCAGCTGAAAGGGACCATGTAATAATTGAAAAAAGAATAACACCTGCCATGACGGAAAAGACAATGCGTTTTTTCACGGTGTCGCCCTCCGCTCAACTGGTTCTCCGTTGCCCGTATTCATCTGGAAGAAGCATAGAATAATTCAATGCTACCATAAAAACAAAAGAACAGTTCATTGCAGGGAAGAATAATGAAGTTTTTTAACGGTAATACTGTGCAGCGAATCATTACTACTGGATGTATGTGAAGTTTTTTTCAAGAAAGAGGGATCTGCATGCATTCACTGCGTTTTTGTCCAGGGAGCATCCACCGAGCCGGTTTATTTCACCGAGGACTGTATTGATGGCAAATGCAGGCCTGTAGGGGCGGTGCGAGGTCATCGCCTCGACCATGTCGGCAACGGCGATGATCCTGGCTTCAGGGAGGATCTCTCCGTCCCGGATGCCGTCAGGATAGCCGCTTCCGTCCAGACGTTCGTGATGCTGCCTGACGATGGTGTGAAGCGGCCAGGAGAGGTTTATTTTCATCAGGATCTGCTCTCCGGCCTCGCAGTGTCCTTTAACCAGTTCGAACTCGAGATGGGAAAGTTTGCCGGGCTTGTTCAGAATCTCTCCCGGGACAACAAGATTTCCTATTTCATGTACAAGAGCAGCCTGCCGGACTCGCCTGACAAACGACCTGCCATAGCCCATTTCAGCCGCTATTGCTCCAGCAAGTGCCGCAACCCTGCGCTGGTGCCCGTGGATATAGGGATCCTTTGCCTCCGTGACCGATGCGAGAACCTCAACAGTTTCATTAAAGACGCGCTCCATGCTCTCAATATTCTCTTCAAGTGCTGTCTGCACCAGTTTTGAATCAGTAATGTCCTGACCTGCTGCCCGGAATTCCTTCCTTTCGTCCGCTCCTGTTGCGAGACGCCGTACAGTCCACCGATGCCATCTCAGAGAACCGTCCGGGGTGTTGACCGGTATTTCTGCAGTAATCGAAGACCGGCCGGTGAGAAGTTTTCGAAAGAGCCTGGTGATCTGCGGATGGTTATCTTTCGGAATGAAGTTCAGGATATTGGAACCCGGCAGCTTTGCGGGAGACTGCCTGAAGAACGAACAGAATTCCCGGTTTGCGAAGGAAAGGAACCCCCTGCTGTCAAAGGAGCAGAACATTGCCGGGATATCCTCCACGAGGGAGCGGTACTGCTCCCTGTTTTTTCTCAGGTTCTCCTCCGCCTTTTTCAGAGCCGTCAGATCCATGTAGAGACTGTACGTCCCCATTTGTTTGCCGTTCATCACTATAGGGAACGCAGTGCCGCTGACGTAGATACATTCTCCGTTCTTGCGGTGCCGCTCCCCCTCGAAGAAAATGGTATTCCCTTCAACAACGGCGCGGGTATTCGCTTCGGCCTCCATGCGTGTTTCGGGAGTTGCGAACAGATCATCCACCAGCTGTCCTTCCATCTCTTTCTTCGAGTATCCGAACACGTGTTCCGTCGACGTGTTTGCTGAGATGATCCGCCCGTCCATGCTGCACTGTTGTATGGGTATCGGAGAATTCTGAAAGAGCTGTTCCAGGAATGCGGATTTCGCGTCAAACTTCTCCTGGACACAGACGATCTCTGAAATATCACGCACAACGGCGTAAAGCGCCTTCTGTCCTTTCCAGTCAAGGGGGGCTTTCTGAATCTCGACCTCCCTGTTTTTCCCGGACGCCAGCCTGTGCCTTGTGCACTGAGAAACAGACGTCGTTTCCTTATGCCGTTCTCCGATGGAGGGGTCCTGAACCGCCGGTGGGGCCTCGAGGTCGGAAATATTTAGTGACTGCAGGTATTCCCGAGTATATCCGTAGAATGAGAGAGCGGCATCGTTGGTTTCAAGAATTGACTCTGATTCGGGCTGGAGAATGAACATCACGGAAGGATTATTGAAGAACAGGTCCTTCAGGAGCTGTTCTTCACAAGCCGGGCTATGTCCTTTGCCGCTGAATGCGCTGCTCTGTACGTCCACTGGAAAATACTCCTTCCGGAAAGCGCCGGTTCGAAGAACGGGTGCTTGGATACAGCCGCATTGTATCAGAAAAAGTCTCTTTCGCCATTAACTACATATGAATGTCATCCAATAGAGACTTTATTCTATATAGTGGCATATTTTTGAAGATTCTTCGAGCTGTTTTTTAACCGCTTTCCAGTCTGGAAGGATTCTCCCGAGGAGGGAGCGGAAATCTTTTCCGTGGCCGGAATGGACCGCATGGCACAGTTCATGGATCATTACATAATCTATGCACGTACGGGATGCCTTGACGAGATGAGTGTTCAGCGTAATTCCGCTTTTCCTCGAGTAACTGCCCCACCGTGCGCGCATATACCGGATCCCGAGAGGGGGAGGAGCATCGATAAAGGAGCAGAGGGGAAGGCATCGTTCCATGCTGTTTGCGAATTCCTTTTTCGCCTCCGCCGAGTACCATTTCCTGAGCGCTTTCCCGATTCCTTCCCGCACAGAATTCTGTTTTCCAGTGGTCACCCTGAGGATTTTACCGTCCAGCCGGGCAGAATTTCCCCTTCCATCAGCAACATCAAGTCGAATCATTTCCCCGAGGAAGGGAACCCGGGACCCGTCCCCGAGAGGAGGCCGCGTCGGCAGGGGAGGAACTGCGGGGAATCCGGCAAGTTTTTCCTGTATCCATGTTTCCCTGCATTCAACAAGCCTTTTGACGTCGCTTTCCTTCATGAAACGGGGAGCCTTTACGGAAACAGTCCCGTCCGGCCTGACGGTGATCTGAAATGTTTTCCTTGCCCCATACTCCAGGGTGTACGTGATGTTTCCAGGCGTTTTGTGATTTGTTTTTTGTTCAGACACAGGAGGCAGATCTCCCTTACAGAGTTTTCTCAATCCTACCATTTTCCTGTGAAACCTGCCTCCGGTTTCTCTGGTATAGTTATTCTCTCAGAACAGGTGGAAAGGGGAGGCGGCCGGAAGGATGGAACAGAGAGTCCGGGAAGATATTTCTTTCAGGGGTGCGATGGAGGTGCTTGCAGGGATAACGGCAATTCTTGCCGGAGGTACTTTTATCCTCGGATTGAATATCGTGGTGCTTCTTGCAGCCTGCGGCGGGTTCACTACCTGGATTTTCACCAGGAGGTATGGATTCGGGTGGAAATTTCTCTTCAAAGAAGGTGTTCTTCCCATGTTTTTCAGGGCCTCGGGAGCCCTTTCCATCCTTATGAGCGTTGGGCCTCTCATTGCGGCATGGACCCTTTCCGGAACGATCCCCTATCTTGTCACCGCAGGGCTTGCTTTGCTCACGCCTTCCCTTTTTCTTCCGTCTGCCTTTCTGCTCTGCTGCTTCGCATCTCTTCTCACAGGGACATCATGGGGTACTGCCGCCACGTTTGGGGTAGCCCTCACCGGAATAGCCGCCGGCCTTGGAGTTCCTCCCGAAGCGGCTGCGGGGGCGATCGTCGGAGGCGCTTATTTCGGAGACAAGCTCAGCCCGGTATCTGATACGACGGTTCTCGCTGCCGCCGTTGCTGAGGTGGATGTGATCGATCATATCAGGTCTACACTCTGGACGACCATGCCGGGCTTTGTCCTGAGCATGGCGGTTTACGGTATCGCAGGGTGGGGAATCAGCGGATCCATCGATCCAGCAAGGATCGAGGCAGTAACATCGGCAATCGGCGGTCATTTTTTCCTGACACCTGCTCTGCTTATTCCTCCTTTTGCCCTTCTGGTCATGGCATGGATGAGGATACCGACCCTTGCCGCGCTGTGGGGTTCCGTCGCCCTTGCCCTTCCCTTTGCGTTTTTTCAGGGATACGGGCCACTTGACATTCTATCCGCCATGGCCACCGGTCCTGATATTTCTACGGGAGTTGCCTCTGTGGACGACCTTTTGAGCAGGGGAGGGCTTCTTTTTCTTGCGGGTGTAGCTGTGGTCGTATGCATTGCGTATGTATTCGCGGGCCAGCTCGAAGCCACCGGAACGTTCAGACGGACAGGGACATTTCTGAAAGAAAGGTTTATCGGGGAGAGCAGGGGGCGTTTCGTGTTTTCAGTTTCGGTCACCGGAATGGTCGTTGCCGTAGGTACGGGGAATTCGTACCTCAGCGAGATCCTGCCGGGAACAATGTACAAGAAACTCGCGGACGAGATGGATATTTCCCGGAGAGTTTTGTCGAGAACCCTTGAGGATTCGGGGACGGTTATCGTTCCACTTGTTCCCTGGTCGGCGGCGGCCCTGTACCTGACATCGGTTCTGGGTGTGCCGCCGTCAGGATATCTTCCCTGGGCCGTGATATGCTACACGGGTTTTGCCGCGGCCTGGCTGTACGGGTTCACAGGAATCGCCCTGTGGCCGTCGGAAAAAAAGGAATGATCAACTGTCACGAGATGCCCTCGAGCGGTTTTTTCTGGAACAGCAGATGGCTGTAGCTGCTGCTGATATGTTCCTTCATGGCTGTTTCTGCCGCGGACGGATCCCTCAACTCCAGCGCCTCGATAATTTTCCTGTGTTCGAGATAGCTCAGGCGCTTGGTATCGTAGTTCGATTCCAGGCAGTAAAAGCTCATGAAAAAAAGGACATACAGATTTGATCTCCAGTAGAGCTGCCGGATGTACATCGTCATGTAGGGATTGCCCGATGATTCCGCCAGCAGGAGGTGAAAATCCTCGTTCAGCTCCGCATACTCCCCCTTCAGATTAGCCTTGAAGGTTTCCTCCTCCCTGTAATTGATCCTTCGAAGTTCCCTGAATGTTTCCTCCGGGGCTGAACGGGCACAGAGCATGGCAGCCTTGCTCTCAAGGATGCCCCGCATGAAAAACACGTCCTCGATGTCCTTTGGAGTGAGGACGGGAATCTGGTATCCCCGTGATCCTTCCGCCTTGACGAGAAAACCTGTAGATGCAAGCTGACCGAGTGCTTCACGTACCGGGGTCCTGCTCATTCCGAGTTCCTTCGCAAGGGATGTCTCCAGAAGACGTTCACCCGGAGAAAAACGATGAGCGGCTATAAGCCGGACTATTTCCCTGCCGGCTTTATCTGTGGCTGAAACCGGTTCCATACCTGAGAATCACCTCGGAGACACAATGTTAAAAAACAGGAATCATTCAGTCAGTGTATCAGAAAACGAGGGAAACCGCATTTTCTGCAAGAAAACAGTCCTGTTTCCCGGTACAGGAAAAAACCTTGGTTGAGTTATCTTGACAGGAAAGAAAAAAAGCATAATCATATACGAAAACGTATCCATTAAAGAATCCATAATTGGAGGTGAAAAACAAGGGGAACGATTCAAGTCGGAAGCCCATGAACGTGTTCCTGTTCTTCTGCATATCCGATAATCGAAAAAAGGGGAGATTGTAATGACTGAAACACAGAAACACAGAGATATATCGCTCGGCGGAGCAATTCTGATCTTTGCAGTTATTTTATCCATTATCGTAGTGGGCCGGCTCATATTCGGTTTTGATGTCGCCCTTCTCCTGATGTTCATCGGTATGTTCACAACGGCTGTTTACGTGTTTCATTATAAATACACCTGGCAGGAGCTCTTCGACAACGGTGTAGTCCCGATGATCGCCAGGGCTTCCGGCGCAATAATGATTCTCCTTACGGTCGGTCCGCTTATCGCCGCCTGGATGGTTTCAGGGACCATTCCCTACCTGATATACACCGGATTGCAGCTTCTCAGTCCAAAATCTTTTCTCGTGGCGGCCTTTGTGATCTGCGCCCTGTCATCAACAATGACGGGAACCTCCTGGGGGACAGCGGCCACCTTTGGTGTTGCCTTCATGGGAATTGCGCAGGGGCTGGGCGTGCCCATGGCCGCCGCTGCCGGAGCCGTTGTAGCCGGAGCCTACTTCGGAGACAAGCTCAGCCCGGTGTCGGACACCACTGTACTTGCGGCTGCCGTGGCTGAAGTTGAAGTCGTGGATCACATCAGATCCATGCTCTGGACCACGGTACCGGCTTTTATCATAAGCCTTGCCGTGTACGGATACGTTGGTTCCAACGCCTCAGGCGAGATCGACCTGTCAGCCGTGAACGAAATAGTCGGCGGAATCTCGAAGACCTTCAAGATGACTCCGCTCGTACTCATTCCGCCTCTTGCGGTACTGGTGCTTGCCTATATGCGCTATCCCACACTCCCCGTACTGTGGATCGCCATCGTCCTTGCAGTTCCCCTGGCTGTAATGCAGGGTTACGACATCCCCTCCATTGTAAAGGCCATGGCTTCCGGGCCAAAAATCGTCACGGAGGTAGCGAGCCTCGACAAGCTTCTGAGCAGGGGAGGCCTTGCGTTCATGTCCGGTTCCGTGGTTGTGGTCTTCTTTGCTTATATCTTTGCCGGACAGCTTGAGTACACTGGCACGTTCCGCAAAATATGCTCATCCCTGAAGGAGCGTTTCATCGGCAGCAGCAAGGGGCGCTTCGTCCTGTCCGCCTCCGTTACGGGAATTCTCACGGGGCTTGGCACGGGCAATTCCTACCTGAGTGAAATCGTTCCTGGTACCATGTACAAGGATCTTGCCGACGATATGGACATTTCCAGGAGAGTGCTTTCAAGGACTCTCGAGGATTCCGGGACCGTGGTGGTTCCCCTTATCCCCTGGTCGGCAGCGGGAATCTACATGTCCACCGTACTCGGAGTCTCGGTTTTTGAGTATGTTCCATGGGCTCTTCTGTGCTACCTCGGCTTCCTCACCGCGTGGTTCTACGGATTCACGGGAATAGCCATCTGGCCGTCGGACAGGAAAAAAACCGCCTGATCTTCCTGCTGTTTAAATGAGGCGCCCTGGTAAAACGGGGCGCCTCATTGCGCAGGTAAGGCAGATTGAATGTCTTTTTGTTCATGTGACAGACTTTGTGAGAAATTTTTTCATCTCCCCCCTGAAGACCGGGAGGGAGGAAAGGAGATCGTTTTTTATGCTGCTTCTTCGGAACGCTGATCTGTATGATCCCGAACCCAGGGGCCTGAGTGATGTTTTAATCGCTTCAGGCCGGATCCTGGCCACAGCTCCTTCCGGAAAGATTCCGTCCGGGGCTTTTTCATTTGCCGGAGTGGACCTCCGTGTTGTTGATGCCGGAGGAAATCTGGTCATGCCAGGTATCTTTGACCGCCACGTCCATTTCAACGGTGCCGGCGGAGAAGGGGGACCTGTTAACCGGACCCCTCCCCTGCAGCTTTCGTCCTTTGTGAAGGCAGGGGTAACTTCAGCAGTAGGAATGCTTGGAACCGACGGAACCTGCCGCGCCCTCGAGGAACTGCTTATGAAGGCCAGGGGGCTCGAGGAAGAAGGGATTTCCACATGGATCCTTACGGGGAGCTACGGGCTCCCTTCCCCGACTCTCACCGGCAATGTCAGGAGAGACCTCTGCCTCATCGACAAGGTCATCGGCCTCAAGCTGGCCATCTCTGACCACAGGAGTTCCCATCCCTCCATAGAAGAGATACGCCGCGCCGTGTCCGACGTCCGGGTGGGAGGGATCCTCTCGGGGAAAGCCGGATGCCTCTGCGTCCATATGGGAAGTGAAGCCCCGGGTCTGACCCCGCTCCTGGAGGCCATCGAAGGAACGGATATTCCCATAACGCAGTTCGCTCCCACGCATATCTCACGGTGCGAGCCCCTCGTGAAACAATCGGTGGAATTCGGAAAGCGGGGAGGATACCTCGACATCACCGCCGCCCCGGGGAAAAACCCCATCTTCGGCCTTTCAACATCGAAAGTGGTCTCGGAACTCCTGGAGGGTGGAGTACCTGTATCGAACATCACTCTCAGCTCTGACGGAAACGGCTCTATGCCCTCATTCAACGAGAAGGGCGAAATGACCGGCCTGAAAGTCGGTCCCCTGAACTCTGTATTCGACACCGTGGCGGAAATGCTCAGGGCGGATGAATTGCCCCGGTCCTCCGTGATCTCAATGGTGACGTCGAACCCGGCGGATCACCTCAAGCTTCCCGGCAAGGGAAGAGTGCGTCCGGGGTGCGATGGTGACCTGCTCGTCCTCGACGGGGATTTTAACCTCCGGTACGTGGCGGCGAAGGGGCGGCTTCTCATGGAAGAGGGAGAAGTGACTGTCAGGGGAACATTCGAATAAAGAAAAAGGCGCTGTCCCGGGATTCCGGGGCAGCGCTTCAATTATAAGCGGGGATGGGCGGGCGGTCAGCGGTTCAGTGAATGGAGGAAACCCTCCATCCGGTCCATCGCCTTTTCAAGATTTTTCATGGAGCAGGTGCAGGCGATGCGTACATATCCCTCGCCGCATTCGCCGAATGCCGAGCCGGGGAGGACCGCAACCCGCCCGTTCTCGAGAAGCGTCCAGGCGAATGCCTCACTTGAAAGGCCCGTTCCGCGGATCTCCGGAAAAAGGTAGAACGCTCCTTCCGGCTCAGGACAGCGGACTCCAGGCATGGCATTCAGCCTCTTCGCTGTGTAGGCCAGCCGCTCCCGGAAAATTTTAGCCCGTTCTTCGATTTTGTGATCGTGATTGTTCAGAGCGTACATGGCGGCCCGCTGTGTCGGCACGTTGACGCCATATGTCTGGTTTGCGCCGAGGAGGGTCATGATTTTAATCAGGGGAGCGGGACCTATGGCGTACCCGATGCGCCACCCTGTCATGCAGTGGCTTTTTGAAAGCCCTCCCATGGTCAGGGTCCGCTCCTTCATCCCCGGGATTGAGGCGAAGGGAACGTGCTTTCCGTTGTAAACCATGGAGTCGTATATCTCATCTGAAAACACGGTAATGTCATACTTTTCCGCCACCGCTGCAATGGCTTCCATCCGGTTTCGTGGAATCACCCTGCCGGTGGGGTTGCCGGGGGAACATATCATGAGCACTTTTGTCCGGCCGGTGACCGCTCTTTCGATCGCTTCCGCGGAAGGAACGAAACCCTCCTCCTCGGAAGAGGGAAGATGAACAGTCACCCCCTGGTTCTGGTAAATCTGGTCGAAATAGGGCGCAAAGCACGGTTCCGCCGTGATAACCTCGTCACCCGGATTGAGAAGAGCCTGAAGGCCCAGGTAGACGGACTGGACTCCTCCCGCCATTATCTGTACCTCTTCCGGCACGGATTTAAGGCCGTATCTCCGGTCCCAGTAGCCGCACACAGCCCGGCGTACATCTTCGAATCCCTGGATGGGACCGTAATGGGTATACCCGGCTTTCGCGGCCTTTGCCGCCTCGTCAATAATGTCCGGTTCCGTATCGAAATCCGGTTCTCCGACTCCCAGGCTGATAATGTCAGGATCGGCGTCTGCCGCCTGGAAAATTTTCAGCATGCCGGATGGTTTCAGTCCGGCGTATCTCTCGGCGAAATTCATTACACCCACTCCTTGTTCATGTCCTCTGTCTCCTGACCGCATAAAAAATAAAGGCCCGCACCCACAGGATGCGGGCCTTTAAAAAACGCTATTTGTATTCTTTAAGCATGGCGGCGTATTCTTCCTCCATGCCCTTCCTCACATGGTAGCAGTGTTCGTCGCCGGGGAACTTGCCGGTACGCACGTCGTCTACGTACTCTTTAAAAGCGTTGGTGATGGTCTCCGCCACGTTGGCGTAGACCTTTACAAATTTCGGCGTAAACGCCTGGAACAGGCCGATCATGTCGCCGCATATGAGCAGCTGCCCGTCGCAGGGGCCGCCTGCCCCGATGGAGTACACGGGAATGGTCAGCTTCTGTGCAATGAACCGGGTCAGTTCCGGCGGCACGGCTTCCACCAGAAGGGCGTAGGCTCCTGCTTCCTCAACGGCAAGTGCGTCCTCGATGACGTACC